>ERZ807291.5128-NODE-5128-length-16726-cov-6.767320_pt1 | contig 16726 bp, 5 predicted proteins | sample MGYA00521257_ERZ807291 | MGnify/ENA primary metagenome ERZ807291 (study PRJEB31413, sample SAMN03169783) | marine metagenome | biome: Marine; feature: Water; material: Subsurface seawater | place: North Sea | collected 2011-04-28 | depth 1 m m ... | reverse complement strand
CCCCACCGTGTCAGCGTCGGAGAGATCAACTGCGGACGAGCCACTCTCCTGAATCAATCCGACGATACCTGACACCACCTGGTCAGAAAAGTTGTCGTCAGAGCCGGCGGCACCGGCGATGACCTCCGAACCAACATCAAGCAAGTTCGATACCAAGACACTGGCCGATTTGAAGCCGAGCGCTGCGTCCGGGTCGTCCCCGTAGAGGGTTTCAGCGACCGGGTCAAAGTTCAGGAGATCGATCGAAGAATCAATCCCCAGAGCGGTCTTTACCTGGCTCGCGCTCAGCCCCGCGTCGACCAGCGTCGAGATCGGAGAAATCACCGTGGCACCAGAGGGTGCACTGAACTGACTTGTGACCGTCGCACCGGTTGAAGTATCGACCGTACCCGGCAGAGGCTCTGCGATTAACGATCCGCCACCACTGATGATTGTCAACTCGTAGGAGCCGTCTGCTGCGGTGGTTGCGGTTGGTTCGCCTACGTCGTAGACACCGTCGCCATCCTGGTCTTGGTAAACTCGCGCGCCGCTAATGTATCCATTGATGAGACGCCCGCCCAGGAGGCTGGACGAGGACGCGATGCCGGAAAGTATTCCAGCGGAGCCCGCGCCAAGCCCACCAAGAGTTAGGCCCCCGAGGGCAACACCTCCAAACATTCCGCTAATGCTACTAGTCCCGGGCGTCAGAAACTCGGGAATACCCAGGCCGGGGCTGGCCACGGTTCCGGGTAGGTTTCCCACCGCCTGCTCGATGATCGTATTTAGAGAGGGCGCGTTAAGGGCTACCGGTTGCTGGATAGCCTCGGGGCTGAGGGCCGCTGGTTCGGGCGGTGTCGAGACCGCGTTCCCCGGAGCTTGTTCGGTGGCTCTTGCTGTCTGATCGCTAGCGCTCTCGTCCGAATTGAGATTCCGCGACGACATCACCCTTGGCGCTGACGCGGTCTCCTTCGGTGCCCAGCTTTCCCCACCATCCGGCCCCGCCTTTGCAACGAGCGCTTGGCTATCACCGAAGGGTTCTGTACCAGGCCCCGAATTGTCCAGAGGTTTCACTCCTAGCCGCATATCCAGACCAACAACGCACAGTTTAAACCTGCCATCTGATCTAGCGTTACATTAATTTTATTAGATTAGAGTCATTGCGTCTTAAAATCGTCTTACGCTAGTATGAAAGCGTTTTCAAAATATTTCAATTGCTTGTTGAGTCTACAAAGCTGGGAATCTGACGAATCAGTTTACTAATCGGCCCAAGATGGCCAAGCGGGACACCCTCCGATATGCGCTTAGGGTATGATGCGTAGCAGGTGGGGCAGGCATGCTGAGAATAAGAGAAGAGGGCTCGTGAGGATATTTCGATTTGTGCGTGGGGATACGCTTTCTAGCAGGCCCGTGCTTAGTATTGGGGTGGTGTGCGCGCTGCTGCTCGGCACTGCGGACGTCAGGTCAGAGCTCATCTATATCGACCCAACAGGCGTACAAACAAAGCTTAATGGATTTTCGTCGGCCGACGTCGGCGTGAACATCACGAGGACCCGCGTCGTTTCAGATGATGACTCGGCTTACACCTATGACTCCAAGAACGCTCTGTCTAAGCCTGCCCGCGAGAATACGTCCAGGTCAGCTCAGACCAGTCGGCTGAGCATGAATCAGTTTAATCTGGCGATATCCAAGCAGACCAGGACAGCGATAGGTATGGAAGCGAAGTTGACCTATAGGGTCAGAGGTGACGGTTTCACTGCGAACCAGATCCTCGATGATCCAGACGTTAACTACCGGACAGGCAACGACTTCCTGAAGAGGGACTGGTACGAGCGACTGGTGGGGGTTTACAGGCCTGATCTTGGGTCGATCCATTATGGCACCCAGCTGTCTCGATCTTGGTCGCGCTCGAATGATTTTTCGTGGCGGGTCGGTATGTCTGGTGTCTGGGCTGACTCAGGGGCCGGCCACGGGGTTTTTCAGGAAGCTATCCGGATAGCTTCAAAGCAGTTTGAGGACGCGACCGGGAAGGTGAGCTTCGAGTACACCTACGCCACCAACGATCTCAACACATCCGAAGTCGAGCAGAGCCGGACTACGGGTGACGGAACGCCGTTCTCACCTGGCCCGACCCGGCCTGAGGTCCATGAGTTTTTTGTGCAGTATTCGAGGCCAAAACATCTGGTCGAATTCATTGCGCAGATGAGCTCGGGTGCGCTACAAACCGCGTTTGGGAAGTCTGCGGTCAAGGGGTGGATCGGTGACCCTGACACCAAGCCGACCGATGGTAATGTCGCGAGACAATCGGGTAAGCCGAGCCAGGGGACCGTCATTCTGCAGGGCAGCTACTGGCCCGATCAGCGTGACCAGTTTGTTTACGGAGTGCGTCGGAACTACTGGTCCGGCTCCGCGCCGTCCTGTAATTTTAATACCACAAGAAGTATTTGTATCTTCGGGGTCGACCCGGGGTTCAATTACTCAACGCAGGCTGAGGACTACAAAGGCTATAGCGTGACCAACTGGGACGCGTTCGGGGGAATGATCAGGAAGGATGGACTGTTCACCTACTCCGCGGGCGGCACATACTTTGGCAAAGCCGACACCGATAATCCTGTCGAGTGGGGTCAGGGAAACCGCGGGCTCGCGCTGAGCTTCGGGGTGGGCCGTTTGATTCCCGAGATCTCGAATAAGCTGAACGCCGGGTTTGGCTTGTCGGTCGGCATGTACGAACATCGATCGCCCGCACCGACCAGCATGCCTGGCAATTCATTCCTCGGGCCGAACTCGCTTTACGACAAGTCCTCGCTGTCGGCTGGGCTCGGTCTAACATACGCGTACTAGGAAAAGGTAATGATTCGTTGCACAGCGGCGCTGGTTTGTATCGTTGGTTTTAGCGCTTCCGCCCTCGCAGAGCAGTGGGTACCCATGGGTGCCGGAAAGATTTATGTGGGCGCGAAGTCAAGCCACGAGACCCCAAAGGACGCAGAGTATCGTTCTGAGGAAATGATGCGGCAAGCGCTCCCTACAAACTCATGGTTCTCTTCGTTGACCTACATGCAGTGGTCCGGTGTGTTGCATGCTCACCCCTTGAGCTTCAGGGCAACAGAGTCGGGATTTGAGATGGGGCTCCCGGAGAAAGCAGCCGAGCCGATCGAAGCCATCAAAGCCTGGGCGTGGCCGCCGCCGCCGGGTCGCCCAATTGCTAGCGTTGTACACAGGCACGTGCCTGCCTTGAAGGTGCGTCCTAAAAACTTTGAGCCCGCAGATGCGAGACTGTCTGCGAAAGGCGACTGGTCGATCAGTATCGATATGGCTGAGCCGGCGGGTGACCGGAGACTGAGGGCTCATCTCGGACACGGTATTCCATACGGCTTTTTTGAGATATCTGACGGCGCCGTGATTATCGAGCTCGAGGACGGGGGTGTTTGGGGTGATGACGTTAATATCATTGAAAACAAGCAGGTCATCTACGCCGGTGTCCGGGACGTAACCTATGCGGCATATCTCCCCGGCGGTGCCTCGGTGGAGAGGGTTGACCAACAGCGTTTAGAGGTGACTCTGGGCGCGGACGCGCGCTACTTCTCGTTGGCGGCCGTCCTGGCCGAATACGAGTCGCTACAGCTGCCAGATCGTATTTCGGGTGACAGCGATACGATACGAAATATCGATCCGGTGTTCGCGGATACAGCGATCGTCGTCGAGGTTGTTTCGGGCGAGATGAAGGCCTTCGATGCCAGGGCCACTGATCCTGACGGGGACCCGGTTACCTATACACTAGAGGGCCCCGACGCTGCTCTGTTCGAGATCGGAACCGGTGGTAACGTGAAGTTCAGGCGGCCCCTGAAGACGAGTGGCTCGGATAGCTATGAGCTGGTCGTGGTAGCGGACGACGGTAATGACGGGACCGCGACGCAGAACGTGACAGTGAGTATCGTCGATGGGGTTGATGCGACAAACGGCTATGACCGCGTATCGCTAGATTGGGAGAGAGGCTCCGAAGACGTCAATCCGAACTGGGTGTTTGGGGGCGCGGTCGCCTCCCCGGCCTCGCATGAGAATGCTAACGTGTTACGGTTCACGCACCCTGAGGGGGCTCAGGAGTGGGCTGGTATCTCTTTGATAGAAGCCCAAGGTGGGACAGACCTGATCGCTGACCGGGCTGACTCAGTCACGATGCGTGTCTGGGCGGAGACCGACGGCGCCGTGACTCTGGCGATGGAGGACATCTCGAGTATCGCGCCGAATAGTGGTGCGACCCGTTACTTGTCTGTTACGGAGGATGTTGTTGGTGGTCAGTGGAATGACCTGACGTTCGATTTCGGTAACCCAGACTCGTCCGCGGGGGACACTGATACAGATCATAACAAATTGGTGTTGAAGGTGAACGAGGGCAATACGTTGTATGTCGATCAAATTAATTTGGTCGGGGCAGATATCGTCGACGTACCCCGGAGGACCCCTAATGCTGGCCCCTCGGTCCCCACGCAGGACATTGCTGGCCTGCTCGCCAGGCACGCGTTTGCGTTCGTGACAGATACCTCGCTTCGGTGGAGCTATTCCGAGGCGGAGAGCCGAGTCACGACAAGTTACTCTTTCGGTGTGACCCCGATGGACGCCGTCGCAGTGGACCCTCTGGTCGGTCTATACCCTCATCACTGGATGCAACTGGCCCCAGGGACCGAGCTCTCTGGTTATGCTCTGCCGTCGGTTCGTGGCCCGATTCGTATGGTCGCGGCCGACAGTTTTGAGACTGAGCTGCCATTTGGGGGATTGTTACCAGTATGGCCCATTACCGGATCGGAGGCAGAGTTGAGGGATCTGGCCGAGTTCCTCGTTGGCGATACCCGGCGCACGGCGAGTCTTTATACCGGGCATGGGAACGGTACCTACTGGACGGGTAAGGCACTCGGATCGATCGCGCAGCTGATCCTGGTATCTGAGCAGTTGAGCCAAGACGACCGCGCCGGGGCGCTTGAGGCGATGCTGAAGGGGCGGATGGAGAAATGGTTTCGTGGCGAGGGTGGTTTCTATTTCGGTTTCCATAAAAACGTTGGGACCTTGGTGGGGTACCCGGAGGAATATTTTAGTGCATCGGGCATGAACGACCACCACTTCCATTACGGCTACTGGTTAATGGCTGCGGCGCATATTGCAAAGCGTGACCCGGGCTGGCTGAGTCCAGAGCGGTGGGGAAAGATGATCGATCTGATAGCGAGAGATATCGCTACAAGCGAGCGTGGTCGGGATGATTTCCCATTCATCCGGAACTTTGATCCATATGAGGGTCATTCGTGGGCCCGGGGTAATAGCGACTTTTACGGCCACGGTAATGACCAAGAATCATCTTCTGAGGCCATCAATGCGTGGGCCGCGCTGGCGTTCCTTGGGGAATTCACCGGCAACAAGAAAATGAGAGATCTGGGTGTCTACCTCTATGTGACTGAGGTCGCGTCGGTCCTCAACTACTGGTTTGACATCCACGGGATCGTATTTGATCCGGCGTACCCAAAGCCCATCGCGAGTATGGTCTTTGGAGGCGGTTACGGTTACAGCACCTGGTGGACCGAGGAGCCCAGACAGATCCACGGCATCAACCTACTCCCGATCACATCCGCCTCGATCTACCTCGCGCAGATCCCACCTGAGCGCACCTTGTCGGACATAAACTTTATGAAAGAGCGCCGCGCAGAGTACGAGACCGCGGCCCAGACAGATGGGACACCAAGTGTTATTTGGGAGAATGTGTTTGTCTCATGGATGGCGCTGAATGACCCTGAGCTAGCGTTGGCGTCCTGGAATCCCGACGCCGATGGATCGATGGAGCTTGGAGATACCCGGAGCCGGACCCTTGCGTGGGCCCTCACGATGAAACACTACGGGACCCCAGATCTCTCTGTCACCGCCGATACCCTCATGTATGGCGTATTCCGTCGGGATGACGGTAAGCAGACTCACTGTGCGTATAATGGAACGCGGGAAGTGAAGACGGTGACATTCTCGGACGGCGTGACGGTTCAGGCAAGCCCAAACGATCTCACCTGTAACTAGGCCGGAGGTGCCGGCTGTGTGTCTCGACACGTTTGAATCTTGGAGGTAGCGAGTGGATCGGATGCGAAAATACCACGTCGGGCGCAGTTTGTTGCGCCGGGGTCGTTATCTTGCTATCTGCGCCTGGGTGCTCCTTTTGAATATCGGTCCAGGGACAAGAGGGGTATCCGCGTTAGAGTCTGTGACCACAATAAATGAAGTTTTAGCACGAGTCTCGCAGACCGCCACCGCTGAGGTTGCGGCCGCGGTAACCGACATCGCTGTGGCCGAATTGAGTCAGTCTAAGAGTGAGCGTTTCCCGGTCGTGACCGTCGACGCGCAGGACAACCTCGTGGGAGACTCAAGTTCCTATGAACCAGATTACATCCTGCGGGTCGAGCAGATGCTCTTCGACTGGGGGCGGGTGGATGAGGACGTGTCTGCCCGGGCGTCGACGATCGAGGCCAAGCGGAGCGGAGAAGCAGAGGCGGTCCTCGATGCTGCGCTGCAGTCGGCTGAGGCATTCTACGGTATCGACGTAGTCAACCGTAAGCTAAGATCTAACACGGAAAATCGCCGTTCACTGGAGGATCTCAGGGGTATGATGGAGCGGCGTGTCGCGAACCGGGTCAGCCCCAATATTGACCTACAGGAGGTGAATAATAGGATCAACCTGCTCGATATCGCCGACCGTCGTCTTGAGGCCGACAAGAGGAGGCTACAGCTCGTCCTAATAAGGCTTGCTGGCGTGCTTGTGGAGGAGCCGGAGGCTTCTGACTGTGTCCGTTCTGCCCCCCTTGATGAGGGTCTCCTCGTCAAAAATGCGCTAGCATTTTCTCCGACCCTCGATAGGCTGCGCCACCAAGCGGACAGGTACGCCTACGATGAGAAGGCACTGGACGCGAGTCAGTATCCAAGCCTGATTGCGGGTTACCGTGCCGACTCGAAGCTGGACGGTAACGAGTTTGACCAGCGGGCATACCTCGCACTCCGTTATGAATTCCGGGTGGGCGGAGATTTGGAGTCCCGGCGGGCGGGGGAGCGTGCGAGATATCTTGAGCAGAAGGCGCTCTACCGGAGGGATGCCGAGAGTATTACCCAGACAATCGGGGCGTGGGTCAGCAGCTACCGAGTGTCGGTCTCCTTGGCCGAGGTCTACCGACGGGTTATCTCGTCAAAGGTGGAGCAGAAGGAATCACACCTCCGCCGGTTCTTGGCCGGGCGATCGTCTTGGCGGGACGTACTCGGCGCGCAACAGGAGGCCGCTGAATCGAGGACCGCCCAGATCGATTCGCAGGGCGCTATTTGTCTAGCGTCCTCGTCGCTAGCCCTCCTGACCGGGGGCATGAGTGCGCTCCGGTAGTCGTGAATCCGGTGCCGGTGATCCAGGCGCCGACGCTCTGAGACTGAGGGCGCACGCGGCTCGCCTGTTGAGCGATATCTCTTCAGCCCACGGGGTCAGTGTATCGACGGGCCGCTTCGAAGTTTTGCTGGATCGGGCCGCATTCGATGCTGCTGGTGGTATGAAGGAACTGATCGAGCGTGTCTGGAAGAAACGGTTCCCGCAGGGCCATGTGTCTTTTGTTTCAGTTACGGAGCTGTCTAGCCCGGAGCTTCCGGCAATTCTGCTTTCGCCTGGGGGCGGCCTTTATCTGATCAGGTCAGTCCGGGGTGGGGTTATGCAAGTGTCGGGACAAGAGGGCGCCGAGCGACCGCTGACGGGGGAAGAGCTTGCATGCATGGCTCTCACGTTCCGGACAGGTAAGGCTCCAGTCCAAGAAGGAAAGTCTGGCGTACCTGACATCAATTCGGGTGATTGGTTTAGGGCCGCGTTCAGTGCCCACGGCCCGCTCTACAGAGACGTTATCTTGGCATCATTGGTGATCAGTTTTCTTGGACTGGTATCCGCGATCTACACGATGCAGGTCTATGACCGTGTCGTCCCCACGGGCGCGTTCTCTACATTATTCGTTCTGACGGTCGGGGTACTGATCTCGGTCGCGTTGGAGGCCGTTGGTCGGCAGCTCAAGACATTCCTAGTCCAGCGATCCTCCGACCGGATTGACCAGCACCTCAGCCAGCTGTTTTTCCAGAGGGTGCTATCGCTGCGGATGGACCGGAGGCCCGGTTCTGTGGGGACGCTAGCGTCACAGATCCGAGGCTATGAGGTCGTCCGGCAGTACATGACGTCGTCGTTCCTGTTCCTATTTGCCGATCTCCCGTTTGCGTTTATTTTTCTGATATTTATGTGGGTCTTGGCGGGCCCTATCGTGATCGTGCCGCTCACTTTGCTCCCGGTCGGGATTATTCTCGGTCTCGCGCTGCGTGGCCCAATTGAACGCTACACCGCGCTGAATGTGGAGGAATCTAACAGGCGCAATGGTTTGCTGGTCGAGGCGCTGGACGGGGCGGAGATGATGAAGTCGGCGGGCGCTGAGTGGGAGATCGGAGAGCGGTGGCGTTTGCTGACCGAGCGGGTAGCTCACGGTGACCTGAAGGTGAAGTTTTTCAGCTACCTCGCGATCAACCTGAGCCAACTGCTCCAGCAACTGACCTATGTAGGCATAATTGCGGCCGGCTCGTTTCTGGTATCGGAGGGTGACCTGACGGTCGGGGCGCTGATCGCGTGCTCTATACTGAGCGGCCGAGCGCTGGGTGCGCTGAGCCAGTTCCCCAACGTGATCGTCCAGGGCAAGCAGGCCAAGATTGCTCTGGGTGGGCTCGATCAGATGATGGGTGTCCCTACCGACCTGTCTGACACTGAGTCGGGAACGTTGCCTGATTCCTTGACCGGTGACCTGAGGTGTGAGGACGTGGAGTTTGGCTACGGCTCGGAGATGACGACGCTTGCCGTGCCCTCGCTACGGATCGGTGCGGGGGAGCGGGTGGCCGTACTCGGTCCGTCTGGGTCCGGAAAAACAACCCTGATGCGGGTCCTTTCTGGGTTGTATCGCCCAGCACACGGGAGTGTGTTTCTGGACCATTTTGATATCAGGCTTGTAGCGCCCGAATTTAGCCGCGGTATCATTGGTTACGTACCTCAGGACGTAAGGCTGTTCAGTGGCACTCTCAGGGATAACCTGACGCTGGGTCTGCCGAACCCTTCGGAGGAGGTCCTCGCCCGGGCCTGCGAGGCGACACGTTTGTCTGACGTCATAGCGAGTCACCCGCATGGTTTAGGTCTCCCAATTACTGAGGGTGGTCTCGGACTGTCGACCGGGCAGCGTCAGCTAGTTGCGCTGACACGTGCCCTAATCGCGAGACCGAGAATACTCTTGTTAGACGAGCCCACGGCGTCTATGGATAAGACGCTTGAGGGGATCATATTAGACGCCCTGGTACGTTGTCAGGGCCCCGATGTCACGGTCGTTGTTGTCACACACAAGACATCGGTCCTCGAGTACTGTGACCGGATGCTCGTGTTGGATGCGGGACATATCGTGCTCGATGGACCTAAGGCGCAGGTACTCGGGGCGCTGTCTGGGGGAGGGTCCTAGCGTGCGTTTGTTTTGGTTACTGGATAGTCCGCGGGTGCGGGCGGAACCGGGCGGGGTCCTGCACGATACAGTGCGTGCCCGGGCAGCTGTCTGGCTCCTTGGTTCGGCGCTAGGGCTTTTCACGGTTTGGTCGTACTGGGCGGAGATTGACCAGTTGACCCGGGCACCGGGGACGGTGATCGCGAGCTCCAAGACTAAGACCGTTCAATCTTCTGAGCCCGGGATTGTCCAATCGATCCTCGTAACGGAGGGGAGCAGGGTGTCCGCCGGACAGCCGGTCTTGGTCCTCGAACGGACGAGGAGCCAGAGCGCGTTTGACGAGATTGAGGCCGAACTAGCGTCCCTGTTAGCGGCCCGTGCCAGGTTGGCCGCCGAGGTTGGTGATGGCGAGCCATCCTTCCCAAGACTGCTGGATAAGTTCCCTGAATTTGTTAGTAACCAGAGGTCCCTCGCGCAACGTAGAAGGATTGCCCTTGACGACGAGCTCCGGGCCATATCTGACTCGCTATCGTCTGTCCGAGGAGAGCTGACAATCCTGCGTCCTTTGGCGAGGCAGGGTGACGTGAGCGGGTCTGAGATACTCCGCCTTGAACGGCAGCAGACAGAGCTGGAGGGGCGTTACCGAAATACTGAAAACAAGTTCTACAAAGATGCCGCGACCGAATTGGAGCGGGTGGCCTCAGACGTAGCGACCCTCGAGCAGCAGCTTAACCAGAGGCAGGACCGTCTCGACCGGACGACGGTCATGGCCCCGGTCAACGGGATCGTGAAGAACTTGAGCATAAACACCGCGGGGGCCGTCGTGGGAGCCGGAGAGACCTTGATGGAGATCCTGCCCATCGACGACCGGCTCGTGGTCGAGGCAAAGATCGCTCCGTCTGAGATTGCGTTTGTCCGGGCCGGCATGGACGCGGTAGTGAAGATAGACGCTTACGACTACACAATCTTCGGTGACCTCGCGGGTACCCTGACCTACCTCAGTGCCGATACACTGATCGACGCGGCCGATCCCGGCGCGGTACCTTATTACCGTGCCCAGGTCACGACGGCGGGGACTCGCTTCTCCAAGCAAGACCGCCCGGGGCTTGAGATCCTGCCCGGAATGACCGCGACAGTGGAGATCAAGACCGGTAAAAGTACGGTGTTTAGTTACCTTACCAAGCCACTGGTCAAGACGGTGTCGGAGTCTTTTACTGACCGGTAAATCGCGAGCACGTCTGGCAGCCCCCTCCGGGGACCCTAATGTCCTGGTTTTTGTATAACGATTGGTTGGATACCTTTTACGTAAACTACGTATTTTTTGTTGACATACGTAATTATACTTACTAGCCTATATTTAAGTATAGGCGGTGATGGATTTTTGATGGGTATTGCTTGATTTATTTTGAAAACGCTTTCAAACTCCGTCCACTGAACATGAACGATTGGGTTAACCACGTCAGATTGATTTGGCTTGGGAGAGGCCTGGGTCGAAATACAAGGTAGAATCGTGATGTCCTCATCCGACAATAATAATTATGCCCCGACGGGCTTTGCGCTGACATTCGAAGACAATTTTGACGAGGTCGGGCAACAACCGAATTCCGATAATTGGCTCTACGATCTAGGCCACGGCGACCACGACGGTGGGCCGGGCTGGGGCTGGGGTAATAACGAAGTCCAGAGGTATGAGAACGGTGGCGATGATGTACAGATCATCGACCTCATCGCCCGTGACTCGTCGGAGGCCGACACTGACGGCGCCGCCGACGGTGTCAATGGTGCGCTGCGACTCGTGGCCGCGAAGACCGGTAACGAAATTACCTCCGCCCGTATCAGGTCAGATATCGACGAGATTGGGGCGCACGGCTACTACGAGGTCCGGGCCAAACTCCCGGCCGAGTCGGGTGCATGGCCAGCGATCTGGCTTCTCGGTAACATCACCCCCGACCGTGGGTGGCCGGATACTGGGGAGATCGACCTCGTCGAGTGGTCCTCTGCACTAAATTATGCGGACAATCATATCTCGAGCGCGCTCCATTTTAAGGGTACCGCTGACCAGCAACCCTCTTACGCGAACACTCAGTTTATGGATGGGGCTGACCTCGACAGCGCGGTAGACCAGTGGCACACCTACCAGGTGTGGTGGTCCCCCGAGCAGATCCGGGTCGGTGTTGATGGTAACGCCGAAAACGCGCATCTGGTCTACAGCAAGCGCCCCGACGCGACCAACGACGACTGGCCGTTTGATCACCCGATGGACCTGATTATGAATATCGCGATCGGCGGTAACATGGGCGGCGATTACCCTGATGACTTTGAGTACGAGATGCTGGTGGATTACGTGCGTGTCTACCAAGGCGACTGGACTGGCACGGCGACCACTGACGATGGGCCCTATGTAGCGGCCGCTGAGGGCGTCGTCGCGCTAGCCAGTGAGGATTACGCTGACGAGGCCGCTACAAGCTGGTTCCCGTGGGGTTCTGCCGATTATCAGGGGCTCATTGATGGGGCTCACACCTACCGCGACGTCGACTATATCGGTATCGAGCCGGCGTCGGCGCTTGATCTGTCGGGCCAGGACACCGTGCATCTCACAATCTACCGGACCGACCCGGCCGCCGACCTGATTTTCAAACTCGTCAACGTTGGTGGGGACGAGGGCCGGATCGATATCCCGGCCGCGGACGTGCCCGCCGACCAGTGGGTTGAGCTGGTCTTTCCCAAGTCAAGTTTTACAAATTTAAATACTGCAGAGGACGTTGATCAGATCGTCCTAGCCAGCACAATAAACGGGTCCGCATCGAACGAGACCCTCTACGTCAAGGAGTTGTATATGAGTGATTCAACAATCTCAGGACCAGCGGTAGACGCTACCGATAGCACGGCTGACTACAAGGGCGTCTTTAATTTGCAGGGCGAGCACGCCGGTGTATCGATGAATTTTATGGAGAACAACGCGGGACCTGGCGGAGACGTGTCTACCGAGGTCGTGACGTTGGACGGCGACGAGTTTGTCCAGAAGTACGACAACCTCGGTTACGTGGCGATTCGGCCAGAGGCACCTGTTAGCCTCGACGGTATGACGACCCTGCACCTCAGTGTGTGGCGTACCGGGTCAGCGATCACCGAGAACCCCGACGCGGAGTTAGGGGTCCTCCTGCAGTACTCGGACAACTCCACGGATACGTTCGTGTTCGGAAGCCTCCACGGTAACCCCACCGCATTAGAGGAGTGGGATCACCTCGAGGTACCGCTGGCCGATATGCCGAACTCGTCAAACCTCGATAACACCGGTGCGCCGGTCACGATGGTCGCGGCCCAGTTGATTTCACGTTCCTACATGCCCGATGGGCCTTTTACCGGTGAGACGCTCTACCTTGACAACTTTTCTCTCAGCCAAAAGGTTGATGTAGACCAGCCGAGCGATCTGAATGAGTTACCCGACCACCCGGGCGACGTTGTGTCGGTGTTCGGTCAGTCGTTTGATGGGGCCTCCAGTGTTCCTGTGGTCGATCCACTAACGTCTTGGTCTACCCTGACAGATTACGACGCGGTGGGCGAGGGCGCGGGATCTAAGCAGGTCATCGCTAGCGTTGATGGGCAGGATATCCTGAAATACTACAACGTCTCCCACTTCGCGGTTAACTTTGCGGAAGATAGCTGGCCCTCGGGCGCCCCGACACCGTTCGATATGACCGGCATGGATACACTTAAACTGAACGTCTGGCGGTCTGACCCCGAGGCGGAGCTGCAGTTCACGATCCGTCATCAGGCCACTGATGGTTCTGTTGATGCATGGGATAACCCTTTGCAGAATGAGACTGGTCCGGTCAAGGTCCACTCATCGATCGAAAACGGCGTCACTGCACCTGATGGCGGGGGCTGGGCCACGGTCGAGATTCCACTAGAGTTGTTCGACCAGGTGGACGGAGATGTCCCCGTCGACCTGACGCAGGTTACGGGGCTGTTGATGGGTAGCTACAAATACGTGCCCCAGCTAGACGGGGACGGTAACCAGCTATTCGCCGAGGATGGGGTGACCCCCCTCGAAGACCTAGAGGTCGCGTCCAGGGAGACGATCTACGTGTCCGATATCTATTTCAGCGCGGTACCAGACGCCCCGAGGGTGGGTGCTGATTTGCCAGAGCACGCCCCAGAAGACGTGGTCGCTGTTTACAGCGACGGCTACAGTACCGGCGCCGTCAACATGGACGGGGGTGCGACCCAGGCGACTTATAGCTCGATGACGTTGGGTGGCGGCACGGTCGCCAAATACGCCGATGTTCAAGGTATCGAGGTCGCTCCAGTGAGTGCTGTGATACTGCCCACCGCGACCGATACGACGCAGGCCCCGAAGCTGTATTTTGATATCTGGCGCTCGGCGACCGACCAAGACGCGGACCTCATGATCGCTCTGACGAACGGGACGCCGATTATGTTTGGCGGTCAAGAGTTTACTGCCACGATCCCGGCCGCAGAGATCCCCACCAACCAGTGGGTGACGGTCGAGGTACCGGTGACGGCCACGCCGCTGTTCGATGTGGCACAGATCATGATGACCCCGATCGTGCCCGGCAGCGAAGGTAGTGGTCCGTTCGGATTACCGATCCCGGTCACGACCGACGCGATCTACCTGGATAATATGTATTTCAGTAACGGCAACGACGTACCTGCCCCGGCGTTTGTGGCCCCAGATGGGCTGGAGCTCACGTTCGCGTCAGACGAGCTGGAAGGTTTCGATATCACCCCGTTCGGGGTCGATGGTGGGGTCGTCCCCCAGGCCAACGTGGTCGCCTCGCCGAACGGTGACGAGGCGATGCGGGTCATCAAAACCGACGGCGCTGTTGAGTGGGCCGGTGTCACCATGTGGTACCCGGAAGCCGCGGGACATTTGAGTCTGGTCACGGCCGAGCATCACGACGTGGTAATTGGTGTGTACGCCCCGGCGGCTGGAGAGACGGTGCGTCTGAAGCTAGAGAGCGCCGCCGACAACACGGAGTTCGTCGAGACCGACGTCGTGACCACGCAAGCGGGATGGCAGACCATGCGGTTTGACTTCAGCGACCAGATCGACCCGGCCGTGGTCTACGACAAGGTCAGTGTGTTCCCGAGCTTCGGCGACGCGGGGACCGGGCAGACCTATTTCTTTGACGACGTGAAGTTCCTCGACGCGGTACCGGAGTTCGTGATCCCGACTATCGACGTTGTGTTGTCGATGAGTGGCTTTAATTTTGCTATCGACGGTGAAATGGGCGGCGAATTATTACTGGAGCCGGGCTACCAGTACGTGCTCGACACCTCGGGGCTCTCGTCAATGGAGGCGAATTTCTTGTTCTCCACGACACCGGACGGAACCCACAACGGTGGGACGGCATACACTGACGGTATTACGTTTGATCTCGATAACGACACAATCATCCTAAACAACTTCGATAACACGCTACCGCAACTGTACTATTTCAACCCGATGATCGCGGGCCTCGGTGGCGCGGTATCGCCCGCGCCGACCGAGATCACGGTCACGGCGGCCGGCGGTAAGTACTACATGGACGGCGTCGAGCAGGGCTTTGTTGACCTCGACCCGGGTACGACCTACGTATTCGATGTATCTGATGTCTCGATGGCTACCCACCCGCTGGCGTTCTCGACGACCGAGGACGGTACACACGGCGGCGGCGCTGAGTACGTGGACGCCGACTACAGCGTGGCCGTTGACGGGACGGTTACCCTCGTGGTCGACGACAGCACTCCGGTTCTTTACTACTACTGTGAGGCCCACACCGGCATGGGTGGTATGGCGGCCCTCGAGGCCCCGGTCGATGTCGATGGTCCACAGACGGCTGCGCCGACTCTGGTGTTGGATGGTGATGATATTGATGTATACGTTGCGGCGGATGCGTCTAACGGTGACTCTCAGGGAGCACTGACCAATTCGAATCCGGCCTGGGGTCAGTCAGGTTCTGGTGCGACGATAGCGCACCCGTTGGCGGGTCCGGTGATCCATATCCAGAACGCTGGTGGTGACGGTAACTACCAGGGGATGGAGATCACGTCTACGGATGTGTCTGGTCAGACGAGCATGCACATCGACCTGTGGTCTGAGACTACTGGTTCGACCAAGCTGTCGCTGGTAGGTAACGGCGAGGCGGGTATTGTTCTGGACGTCGTTGGTGGACAGTGGAACAGTTTTGATATCGACCTGGCGGCGTTTGCGCCGGCGACTGAGGCGCCGATTTTCCAGCTGAAGTTTGCGGGGAATGACGCGGCTGCGACGCCTACTCCGCTGACAGACTACTATGTTGACAACCTGTTCTTCAGTGACCGGGCGCCGACGATCGGTACGCCGCCGTCGGATCCGACATCTGCTGAGTTCCTGGCGGGTCCGGTTGCTCCGGACGCGGACGATGCGGACGTGGTGTCGTTGTTCAGCGACGCGTATGCGGCGTCGGTGATGGACGGTGGAACGTTCCGGACTGATTGGTCTGTGATGGGTGCTGTTGAAGAGCTGACGATTGATAACGGCAACGTGATCAAGAAGTACAACGACGTTGGGTTTGTTGGTATTGAGCAACCTGCTACCTATGACGTGTCGCAGATGGGCTCGCTGAAGTTCAGCATCTGGAAGACTGTGGACAGTGATCTGTTGATCAAGGTCCGGGATTTTGGTGCTGACGGTTACGGTGACAACGATGCTGAGGCGATCCTGACGATCCCGGCGGCCGATGTACCGGCGAACAAGTGGGTGACGGTTGAGATTCCGATGTCTGATTTACAGACAGCGGCGGCTGGTCAGTTGACTGCGAATGAGCATATCGCACAGTTGGTTCTGGATCCGGATAATGCGGATGAGACCTTCTACATCGACGACATTTACTGGGAGCGTGCTCCGGTGGTGAACCAGGCTCCGGCGTTTACGGACGCGACGGTTGGTGTTGATGTTGATGAGAACATCGATACCAGTGTCGTGGTCCACACCGCGGCGGCGACGGACGCAGAGGGTACGACGGTTATGTACGCGCTCAGTGGTACTGACGCGGGTGCGTTCACTATTGACCCGCTGAGTGGTGAGGTGACGTTTAACCAGTCACCGGACTACGAGACGAAGACCAGCTACAGCTTCGACGTGATCGCGTCTGATGGTGACCAGTCGGCGACCCAGTCGGTGACGGTGAGCGTCAACGATCTGGATGATGTCGATGGTCCACAGACGGCTGCGCCGACTCTGGTGTTGGATGGTGATGATA
>ERZ807291.5123-NODE-5123-length-16737-cov-19.485493_pt1 | contig 16737 bp, 20 predicted proteins | sample MGYA00521257_ERZ807291 | MGnify/ENA primary metagenome ERZ807291 (study PRJEB31413, sample SAMN03169783) | marine metagenome | biome: Marine; feature: Water; material: Subsurface seawater | place: North Sea | collected 2011-04-28 | depth 1 m m ... | reverse complement strand
CAACACGGGTTTTATCAAAGTCTTTTAATCGTTGTAAAGGAGACTTTCTAGCTTCATTCAATCCATTCTCCCACCAAGAGATATCGGCCTTGCCTTTTTTCATAATACGTTCAATTCTTTTGTCATACTCTTCTCTCGTAGGAGAGGCATTGCCATTTACAGCATCCATCACAAATTGTACAGTTGCAGCGGCTATTGTTAAACTTGCACATTTGCCAACAACCCAACCGTTTAACTCATCAATCATAATTGTAGGCGAAGCTTCTTTTAACTTTCCAACCATTTCATGTGGGACCTTAAAATACATTCCCCCTTCAACAAATATCTTTGCAGGATAAGGGTGTAACTTATTTGTATTAGAATCTACAACACGAACAAAATCAAAACCATCTATATCCATGAATGTTACAGAGTACGCTTCACCTGTAGTTGGATTCTTCTCTATATAATTTGGCGTACCAAACTTATCAATGAGTTTTATTACAAAGTCCTTTGGACTATCATATTTCCAATCACCTATATTGACGCCTTTGTGTGTCTCTTCTTGAACTTCTTCTCTCACCCTTGAAGCAAGGTCTTTATCAGCACCACCCCATGTTCCTTTACTCTTAGTAGCAAAAGAGTTTACACGAGCATACGCCCACTGTTGAGGTGTGGTTCCGGGACGATGACCTGTTTTCCACGCAGCCATTCCTCGATCATAAACTTTCTTCAGAATACCGTAAGGTATACCAGACTTCTCAGCTTTCTTCTTTAGTCCATCTAGTGCCTTTTCTTCAATATATTCTTCTGAGATAAACTTTTCGAAAGCAATATCCATATCTTCACCATACATCGCTTTAAACTTTGAAGTATGCTTTGATGTTTTAGTTTTAGCAGTTGCATCTCCAGGAGCTGGCTTATATGCGCTTGCTTGATCGTCTGGTTTGTCACCTTGTTTTTTAAAGTGAGAAGCTCGTTTGTCACTTGTGCTTTTACTTAAACCAGAATGATATTGCGCAGGTCGTTTTTCTTCCTCAACTTCTTTTTTAGAATCATCCTGCGCCATACGACGAAGACGATCCTTCATCTTAACAAACATCGTTGGGTCAGATTGAGTAGCATCAAGCAAACGATTGAGTAGCTTGAGAATGAATGGACGTAGTTTTGGGTTCTGAAGTGATTTAGCACCACCTTTGAGCGCACGAACAACTAACTGACGTTCTGTGGCATCTGTAAATGCCTGGCGAAGCATGTATAAAAGTTTTTGATTTGTTTCATTATCCTCATCTTCAAGAATAAGTTCAACCACACTACTTTCTTTTAAAAACAATTCAAATTGTAGGTCAAATGCTTCGTTTGCAGTACCAACAACCTTTTTACTGCCGCGAGCCCTCTTCAATCGATCCATTTCAGCTTTACGAACTTTTGGTAACATACGTTTACTAATAGTGTTGACCATAGACATTTTCTTTTGAATAATACGATCAACAGAAATCTTAGCACCAGGGGCAAGGGATGCATAGTTAGCGCCTTGTTTACCAGCAAACTTTGTACGAAGAAGTTTAATAGCAGCTTTACGTGCTCGTTTTTCAAGACGAGGTTTATCAGCCATTTTTTTCTTTTGAATTGCACGTTTACGAGCCATCCTTGGAGCAAGACGCTTCATACGACGACCTATTGCTAATCTTTGTGGTACTGTCAATGGGGCGCGTTCGGATAATTCCATCTCTTCAATCAATGTTTCAAAGTCTTCATCAATATCTGTTTGTTCATCCAGACTATCGAGGTCTGTCATTTCAATAAATGCATCAAGCTCTGCTTCTGTAAACTCAAAATCTTCTTCATCAACTTCTACTGATTCTGTGATACCCATGACATTTCTTACCTTGTTGTAAATTGCTTTTGTGTCGTTAGATTGAAGAGTAGATGGTAAACCTTTACCAAATTCTTCAAGATCCCCAGCTTGTGCTAATCCTCTAATTTTTGTAGCGGACATGCCAGCAGCACCTTCTGCGTCAGGGTCGCGTTGTCCTGCAGACATTACTTTTATCTTCTCAAAAGTAAAGTCTTTACCGTTATATTTGTTGAGTAATGTTTTAAATTCGTTTACTCTGTCTGATCCGACAACGAGGGTAACTTCTGTGTGACCCTTCTTCTCTATTTCTTGGAGAACCTGGATGATGGTTTTGGATGCGGATTTAGTAACACTTGGTCCAAATGCTTTTCGAGCAAACTTAATTTTTGTATTGTAGTCGAGAGGATCTTTTTTAGCATTTTGTGTATGGGATAGATAGACATGCGGCATCGCTCCTTGCTTTTTGGCTTCGGCTTTAACCTTATCTACTAGTTTTTGGTGACCGATCGTAGGTGGATTCATACGACCAAAAGTGAGTACTGTTTTAGACATCTTATCTCCTCAGGATTGCCTTGACCTAACTGGGAGTAGTTAGTATGTTATTTATAATTTTTATAAATTTATAATGTACAAATAGTAACAATAAAACACAACTGAAGGACCAAACTTACACCAAACTTGGTACAAAAGTATGATTAAAATAAGATTTCTAGCTATCTGTAAAATAGTTTTACTTTTGCCATCCTTTGATTATCTCGGGTGAGAAGTTAGCTCTACTAAATTCAAGACGATCAACGAGTTTAACTGCACCACCTTTTAACTTATCAATTGCCACAAACCCTTCTTGTTTCGTGACCTGGAATCCCTTTGCTGTTTTCAAAAGAGTATCAACTTCCTGCGTTTTGTCAAGCTGAGTGATAACCATACCCTTCAATTCAACAAGAATTTTCATCAAGCTAAACATAGCAACTAATTGGCTCTTATTCATTGCAACCTTATTCACCAACGTATCGCGACGTTCTTTCCAAGCATCTTTTGCTTTCTCGGTTTTCTTCTTATCAATTTCTTTCTGAAACCATTCATTGAGGTATAATACAAGACCAATGGCCATCTTATTGCTGTCTGGGAATGCCTTGCTACCACGAACATATGTGTTTACAAACGTCATTACTTTCTGACGTAATTCTTCATCTTGAGTGATTGTACGGAAAGCATCACCATTCATCTTTTGAAACAACTTACCAGCACCAGAAAGCATCGTATCAAACTGAGATAATTCCTTCTTGCTGAATGTTGCTTTACCAGAGATGTCACGATATGTAGCATCATCCATCCAGATAGTGGCAGTCTTTTTAAACTTACTAGCAATACCCTTACCAAATGCAGCAGACATATTCTGTATTGTACTACCTGTATATGTCGTATGCCACACAACACCAATCTTTGCTTTTGCAATCTGGCGACCTAGTGGTGTACTGACTGGAACTGCATAGACAATTGTGTTGGGCTGGAATGTATAATACTTTTGACCATCAATAGTTTCAATCTTTACATCGCCCTTTGTGAACATCATATCACCTTGATATACACCAGACTTGATACCGAGCTTTGAGAACTCAGTAAGTGCAATAGTAAACTTCTTAGCTAGTTCGCCAGATAAATCTGCTTTGATATCAGCGGGAGACTTATACATCTTTGGTTCTTTATTGAAGAGACCCTTCTTGGCAACAAAAAACTTTCCATCAGCAGGATCAACACCAGCAAAGATAGCTGGAGCTCCATCCCACTTAACTGTAATATCAACAGCGGAAGTGGCATTGCCCTTGAGCATGTCCCGAAGGTCACGAAGAAAGTTAATAGCTTGACGCGTACCATCAACGCCACCAAGGAACATAAGCTCCTCAATGTGAGTCATGTGCGTATTCTTTTCTTCGACAATATATTGTTTAAGATTGAGCATTATATGTATTCCGTTACTTTTCGACTTCCCGCTGGTTGTATAGCAAATCTAGCACCTGTAATACCAAAATTACTTCTATCGCCTTTATAGATAGCCATGAATACAGGTACGAAATCGCCGCTCATTTTTTCACCATTGACGTGAACGTGGTTTGCACCTAATATATACGTACTGCCTTTTTTAATTAATTTAACTGGGCCCTGCAACAATAGAGTAACATTTTGTCTACCTAATTTTTTACCATATTGGTTACCATATATTGATAGATTTTTCAATCTTTCGCTAGATATCTCCCTAGCGTATGTCGTTGCTCTTGGGATTGCCCCACCAGTCATTTGTCTAACATCATTTATAAATTTCTGTGTTTCTTTATCAATATAAATGGCAGGTTCTGCTCTCTCTGACATACCTCCCCACTGTTGAAAGTCTTTGGCAGTCTTTCCGTCTTTGTGGGATATCCATACAACCTCTTTGCCATTAATGTCAACTAAATGAAAATCTGATTTAGGGGTTCCAGGTGTCGTTGCTGCCGTATATATCTGATATGTTATATTTTTTATTCTAATTGGTATTGTTGATTTCTTTATTATAGATTTAGCTTCATCAATTTGTCTTATTAGAGATGCTAACTCTCTATCTTCTTTAAGAGTACCAGACCCAGCACCAAGCCCACCAAACTCTTTATTTTTAGTAAAATTGGTTAATTTATAACTTTTTTTCCCATCAGAACTAATAAACGATAAATTAGATAATCCTTGTTTCTTTTTTAATATAGCAGCTTTCTCTGGCTCATACTTTAATACAACCTGTTTACCTGCTATCTCAAAGGGATCGTTCTTTTTATACTTATCAATAAAAACATCAATGCGCCAATCATACTTTAACATTTCTGCTGATGATAGATTGGCCATGAGTAAAAGTTCCTGCTGTTCTTCCAAATGTACTTTAAATGTTTTCATTTGAATCCTCAAACCGTTTTATTTGTTCTATTTATAATCAGTGTAATGTATGATCCCATGCCATGTATTCATCCCAATACTGTTTGCAAATAGACATGAACTGCTGCTTGGTAGCGGTCAAGTTAATCTCATAAATCCAATCATCAATAGCGCCTTCATCAGGATGTTCACCCTTACGTTTTAGATCCCAAACTGCAATATCACGAGTTACTGAGTTAATCATATCTACTGTATCATCATAGTTCATTTTGAAATCCTTTTATCTCTTGATTGCATTGCTTTAGTATATTCAAATTCAGTTTCTTCAACAAACATTTTAGCAAGTGGTTCTTGGAGTTCATATGCTTCAGTTTCCCATGGTTGTTTACAATATTCAAGATCGTCGCTGATCTTCTTACCTTTCCAAACGCGATAGTGATGTTTACCACCACGGGCAATACCTACTTCTTTCAACTCGCTTCGAGCCATTTGTCGAACGTGGACCATTTCGTGACATACAGTTAGTATCAACTCAGGAAATGTTTGCTCGGCACGAATGTCGATAGTAAACTCACGAGGACGAATACCTTCGTCTTCCCATATACACCAACCATCAGCATCGAGATTTCGTCTAATGCGATAGTCAATATCAACAACACGGGAAAGACGTGGCCCAAGAACTTTATCCGCAGCCCAGTAGGCAACATTTTTTACAAGTTCTTTTTGAGTTTTAAAACCACCTTCAATCGACATATTCATCGGTTATCCAATCCACCTCATAATACCGAAAACATTAATTGCAGTGAATGCAAGCGACATTCTCAACAAAGACCACTCTTTCATACGCCAAGCAGCAATTGTCCATGCAACTGAACTGGCAGTAAAGAAGATGTAGCCATAAGCAGAAAGAGGGGTATTCGTCGCCACCATTAAAGCGCCGACGATACCACCAATTTCTCCAATGTATTTAAGCGTTCTCAAAAAGCCACCAGTGCCATGTAACCAAAAGTGAACAGAGCAAGGATTGAAACAAATTCAACGATACGAGTAATCATATTATATTGCTCCTTCAGAAAGTTGATCATCAATGAACTGCTTACGACCTTCAAGAGTCATAGGATAACCATGCTTCTTCAAGTTTTTAGCAACGGCTGGGCAAACATAACCCTTCGTCTCAAGAGCCTGAACTGGAGCCAAATCACTGTCTAACAGCGCAAGGTACTCTTCAACAGTGAAGTTATCACGAAGAAACTTCTTAAAAGCAACCATACCACCATGTTTGAACCGAGCGATAAATGCCTCTTTCTTTTTGCCAATTCGTGAAGGATGGATCTTGTCTACACCGTAGACTTCATCGTATGTCTTCTGACCAACAAACGGTCCAGCGTAGTTAAGATACATGCCGTCAAATTCGAAGTTTTCATTTACAAAGTTAGTCATTTCTTATCTCCTGTTGTGTTAATCATTCATTATAGTAAGTATACTACATACAATTAAATAGAACAACAGTTGATTTTGTTTTTATTAAAAAAAGATTTCTTTAATATCAAGGACTTAGATTTCTGGGTCAAAATTAATTTTATTTTTCCAGAAAAACGCAGGAACATTGCCTTTAAATCCTTTAGATTTTAGCATTTTAACAATGCGACTTGCGTTCTTTTTGTTTTTTGTATATCCTACAAACGTCTGATTTACAGTGTCAAACACATTATATACATTATTAGACTCTTGGATCTCATACATGCTTAGCAGCCTCCAAAACTTCTTTATAGAATTCAATAGACCATCCATCATTACGAGGGTTTATTGCTTCAAATTCACACTCTTTAATATATTTTTTACGTGTACTATCGTCCATATGTTTTAATTCGAGAATAAGTTGTCGAAGTTTCTTTTTCCTGCCTTTTTCGTCATCCATTTCATTTTGTCCTCTTCATCTGAACGTTGTCCATATGTGCTGTTATCCATCACGGGTTTATCATTCACAATATCAGCTTGGGCGGATTGCTCTGTATCAAACAATCGCATCTTTGTTCTATCAATACCGACCACAAACCGCTTGTTAGTTGTTATATCATTATAGCGATTCTTTAACTGCTTAACCATAACTTGACCAAGATTCTCCATCTCCTCTGTTGAAATTAATGTACACATAAAGTCAACAGTAGCCGGCAAACCAAACGACTCCGACGTATCTTCAAGACCAGGATCACTATTTGTAGAACCACTACGATTAATCTGTGTAGCACTCACAATTGGCAGATTCTTTTCAACAGCAAGACCACGAAGCTCTTCAGCAATTGCTTTAATGTATGAATAACTATTCACATTTGCACCAAACTTCAATCGAGCAGACGAGCAGATATTAAGATAATCAATATAGATGATATCAGGTCGGAAGTTCTTTTTAAGATGGAGTTCATTTAGAAGATGACGGAAGTGACCCGAGCCAGCAGTCGCAGTCGGATATTCTTTAACGATAAGTTTACCTCCAGTCTTTAACCGAAGTTTATTCATCTTATCATCATATATTTTTTTAGGAAACCCTTCGAGTTCAGAAATAGGAATATTCAATAGATTTGCATCAATACGTTGAGCAATTCGTTCCTCTGCCATCTCCATAGTAATATACAATACATTCTTACCAGCAAGCATATTAGCAGCAGCAAAATGACACATGAATAAACTTTTACCAGCACCAGTTGGAGCCATTATAATATTCAAAGTCTTATTAGGTAATCCACCACCAGTTATAAGATTAAAGTATTCAAGATCAAAAGGAACCTTGTCTTCTTTTTTATTATAAAACTCAAACCGTTCGTCAGCATTTTCAATAAAGTCGTGACCAATATGATCGTCGAAAGAAACACCAAGAGCATCAGTCAATAAGGATGGAATGTTTCCCCTATCTACATTTTGAGAATTACCATCAAGTATTTCAATAGAGTTCACGATAGCATTGTAGACTGCTTTCTGCTTACAGAATTCTTCCGTACTATCAAGCAACCATTCGCTATCTTTTTTCTCAAAAGTAATACCCTCTATATACTCAACGATACTTGCAAAGGTATTTTCTGGTATATCATCCTTCTTATTGAGTTCAATAAGAAGTGTTTCTTTTGTCGGAAGACCATTGTATTTCTCGACAAACTTATCAATTTCCTGAAACAAAACCTTTTCAGTTTGATCTTGAAAATACTCTGGCTTTAAGAAAGGTAGAACTCTCCTCGTATATTCTTCATCATAGATTAAATTGCTTATTACTGTCTGTTCCAGCCTCATCCGATGTGGTCTCCTCAATAATTGATACTAAAATATCACCAAGATAATCTTCAAATTCTTTCTTATCATTTTCAGTGAGGCTGTCAACATCTAACCCTTCAGGTGTGTGGATAACATCATATTCAAATTTAAGAATAGCGTCGTCGTTTTCTTCTTCAAGAAATCTAATAGTGTGGTAATTATATATTATACCACTCCATTGACCGGACGTCAACTTAATTCTAGCAAGTTTTTCATCGGGGTATTCATCAAATAAAACTTCATAATCATTCTGAATCGTCATACTCTTCAACCTCATCCTCTACTGTTACTTTATCATCATGCATAATCAAACCGGCAGCATCCATACTGTATCTATTATGAATATAGTCTTTCAGATCAGTTTTTTCAAACATCATCAACCAGAAATCTTTATTATCGATAATATCTTTCGCTCGTAAAAGTTTATCAGATAAAACCTCGCCAGTTGCTGGATCAACAGGCTCATACCAACCTAGCTTTGGTTTGTTGATATATTCACCTTCAACTGCAACATCAAGTAGACCAGACCATTTACTAATGCCACCTTCAAATGTAACGGTGATTGGAATCTTAGACTTCTCACGAACATGACGAGACTTCTCAATATTAATTACAAAGTGGTAACCTTTAATCTCTTTACCATCTTTCTCTTGTTGACGACCAACAATCCAAATAGCATCAGATGAATAATATGCACCAGTACCACCAGATACAATATCTTTAGGATACAATCCAATCTCTTTATAGGTATGATTAATTGCAACGAGAGGGATATCTTTAAGATTGAGATGAGGTGTAATAATACGAAATAAAGACTTCATCTGCTTTGCACGAGACATGTCTGCAACAGACTTTTCATTTAGAGCATCTTCTACTTCTTTCTTAGAAGCAAGATTACCAACTGAATCTATAACAATACATACATGATCGCCTTTCTCGATATTTTTAAGCTGACTCGTAATATCAAATTTGAGCTCCTCCACGTCAGTAACAGGCGTATGAACAACACGTTCCATGTCAATACCAAACGATTCGAAGTATGCTTGTGGTGTACCAAACTCTGAGTCATAGAATAAGATGACAGCATCATCATACTTCTTTTGATATGCAGCAGCCATAAGCAATGCAAATGCTGATTTAAAATGTTTAGATGGACCTGCAAGCATGAGCATGCCAGGAACTAAACCACCATCAATATGACCAGACAGTGCTACGTTAATCATTGGCACAGGGGTTGGAGCCATTTCTTTCTTACCAAAAACTTTAGATTCGGTAATAATAGAAGTTAGCTTGATAGTAGAGTTATTCGTTAATTTTTCGAGTACGGAAACCATTTTCACCTCATAATTATAATTATAACACCATAGACACACAAAAATAAAGTTACTTTCCATAAGTGTTTATTTTTTGTGTGTATATAAACCAGCTTGTCTCCAATATAGAAAATAATATATAACATAACTGGTATACAAAAAATCAAAAAAATTCCAAAAATGGTACCGACAATAGATTGCCATTCCATTTTATTCCCTTCTTGTAGTTTATATACTATATTACAAATTGCCTATAATGTCAACCTTTTTTCTTTTTTCTTATATTTGTTATTGAACCATAATCAGTATTTGCTGCAGGTTTTCTTTTTCTTGCTTTACGAGTTTTCTTCTCTTTTCTTACTTCTTTATCTGGTTCTAGTTCTTCACTCCACTCAACAGTATTTTCTGGGTCTTTATTTTTAATAACAAATTCAGGTTCAGAACCTTCTGTCTCTACATTTATCTCAGTCCATTCTTGATCAAGTTCTTTGACATTAACGGCTGTTCTCATTGTTTTTGGTTTGGATAAACTAATATTTGCAGCAATCAAAAGTAGAATGGCAAGAGGATCAAATACAAATATAATAGTTAGAATAACCCATCTCACAGCATCTTCAATAATTGTTTTTGGGTCATCTACAAAAAGAGCAGCAATGTATTTGATTGGTCCAACTTCAGCTTCAAACCCTAGTTGTTGTTTCTCCAGACCAACTTTTTCCATTCTGAATTTGGATATGTTCTCTGATGATAAATCAATGATTGCTCGTAGTTCATCTCGTTCAATTTTTTGCGACTTTCGTACGGCAATTGCTCCATCTTCTCCTCGGATACGATCATACTCTGTGAGCGTCTTGACCGCTGAATCGAGTTGCGTGATGACCTTGTTCGCATCGTTTATTACTCCCTGCTCTCTATCAATTCGAGATTGAATAATTGAAGTCTCTAGAGAATTGTCGCCTGAAACAATCATCTGATCAATATGGGCTTTAGAAAGAAAACCAAATATTCCCATCGATGTAATGAACATCAGAACAACGACTGATGCTGTTAAATATCCTCGTAACAATTTATGCGATGTATTCCAATTTTGATATAGCCATGAAGCTGTTGTGAGTTTTCCAACTTCAAGTACTGCCCCCATGATTGCAATTGCAACTGTGGCTGATGAAAAGATTGCCATCAAACCAACAATAGAGTACCAAGCTGCTACTCCTGATATTGCAAGAGCAACCAATAACGTAAGAATTGCGATTATCATTATGTACCTCGTGTTAACGCCAATACTTTATCAATAGTACCTTGAACTTGTTTCTCTCGATTTGGCCAATGTATATACTCTTTATCAGCTGTCTTCATTAAGTTAACAAGTAATGGCATAATAATTTTTTCAAGTTGCGTGACCTTGCCTTTAACTTCTTCTTCAGCTTGAGCAATAGCAAACTGAATATCATCAGACTCTTCAGCCTGTTGTCTTGTTAACAAACGGTCAATTTTATCTTCAAGGGGGGCAAGTGAATTCAATACAATACGATTGAGATCATTCTCATCAATTGAAGGTGGTGTGGTTTCTGATTGATGTTGATTAGATTTAAACTCTGCTTCATCAACTGCACTGAAACCAAAATCTATATTGGCATATTCTGATGGGATGTTACTCATAGGAAAAAGTCCTCGATTGTGTTCTGTTTCTCACTACACCATCCTATAGCGCTTAGTATATTATTTATGGGATCAAGGTATGCCTTATTGAACTGTAATTCATAATTAATATAACGGTGAAGATCAAACTCGGGTGGTAATATTTGAGAAAAAGCAATCACATTCTCTCGGATTGGATTAGGTATATTTAAGTATACAAATTTAATCTTTTCACCTTCATATACTTGCTGATATTTTGTAGAGATCTTATATTTCTTTAGTAGATTATTAAACAATAACGTACCGCGGACATGGATAGGCGTAGCTTTTATATACAATGAACTAGCATCTTTATACTTATCTAGATTATTCACACCTCGAGGAAACGCAACCTCTTCGGGGGAGAGCGTAGCAAACCACTCACGTTTCTGAGCAATAAATTGTTGAACAGTAGTCTCATCAGTATTGAGAATTAAACTTATAGTGTCTTTGATTAGAGTTCGACAGACCATTGGTGTAGATGACCTCACAGCTTCAATCCCCATAATTTTAAGTTTAGGTTCCGAATATTGTACGCCCTCAGAGTTATGCACATTGAGTACATAATGCTTCTTACCAGTCCACACACCCTTATCCGCAATCACTTCACGAGCCATGACCATTTTCTGCTCATATGCATTCATGTAAGTAGCGAGACGTTCATAGGCCTTTTCAAGAATTGGTTCAAACTTTTCCTTAGCAACACTATCAATAAATTTTATTACTTTATCGGTATCTGGATTTTCACCATATACTTTAGTGACAAGACCATCAAGGTTAACATATAGTGAATCAGTATCAATTGCAATAATATAGTCAACATCGTTGGTTTTTAATATCTCGTTAAGATATTTGTTAATGATCTTCTCTGCCCAACGAATAGTTAACTGACCAGACATTGTTATAGATTCAGCAATACGCTGATCATAATATCGGAAGTAGTTGTTCGCCATAGCTCCATAAAGCGAGTTCATTAAAATCTTAATAGCCATCTGACGATTATTGAGAGTATTGATCTGCCTGTCAAACACATACATCTCATGCTTACTAGCATCGGTGTTTTGTTCTTTATCTTGACTCACATCGAGCATTTCTTTTTTAATCAAAGAACGCTCTTCATATAACTTATCAATAATCTCAGGAACAATACCTCGTTTATCTTTACGAAATAAATTACCTCTACCACTCATACAATACTGTTCAGGAAATTCATATTCATCTTCATCCAATAGATGATCCACAGTTACATCTGGAATCTCTTGATCGACAATTGTCTCAGGCGACATATTATATTGCATCATCAGATGAGGGTACAGAGAGTTCAAGTCAAATGAGCAAACCCACTTATGTAAACCTACCTGAGGATCTTTTACATATGCGCCCTCAATCTTGATATCTTTAACACCAGCAACCTTGGGAGGAACAACTACATTTGTAGATTTCAATTCATTATAGATGAAAGCATCCCATACGCCAACAGAACCAAACGCATCAACAATATTAACACCTGCACGATAAGCAACAGTCATACACAAAGTAATCAACCCCATCTTATCTTCGAGGCGGTCAACAATTTGTACATCTTTAATATTATAGTCGATAAACTTTTGGTGATCGTTGAGATACAATTCAGTCAAGGATGCATACTCAGAATAGTCTAGTTTCTTTTCACCAAGAACAACATTAGCAATAGAGTCTAGTTTATATGACTCTTGAGTACCATATGAATATCCAAACTTCTTAAACAAATCATAGTAGTCAAGCTGTTGAATACCTTTGATGTCATAGGCCATAATTTCTTTCAAGCCAAACTTTATATCTCGTCGTTGAATGATTCCCCACGGAGATAATTTCTTAACTTGATCTTCACCGAGCAGCTGGCCAATACGGTTTACAATATATACAGTATCAAATAATCTAGAGTTCCATCCAGTTAAACAATCTGGATAATTATTAGACCAATGATCGAGAAATTTGAATAGTAGTTCATATTCATCTTTACACTTGACATATGTTATAGCAGCATCTCGAATAATGGTTTTGGATTTATCATAATCCCCCAACCCCCACACATAATAGATACCATCAATATTATTTTTTATCGTAATTGCTGTAATTGGATACTTAGCTTCGTCAGGTTGAGGAAAACCTTTATCAGATTGTACCTCAATATCAATAGTCGTCACATTAATTAGATCACGATCAAACGTTGATTTGTTACCAAAGTATTCGCCTATAAATTGGAGAACATAGTTTGATTGACCGTGGACTTGGAAGTTAGATATGCCTTCATGCTTTCTAGCAAATTCTTGGGCATCTTTCATTGACTCAAAGTCAATCTTTCCTACCGTCTTACCATCCAAAGATTTATATTTTGAGGGTTGGTTAGAAGGAACAAACAACGAAGGCTTGAACCAAATCTTTTGTTTAATAGGCTTGCCATTATTATATCCTCGGAAGAGAATATTATTACCAAACTTTTCAACTGCTGTATAAAATTTTGTCATAATATAAATGTATACCAATCACTCAATAATGTCAACATGAAAAGAGGGGGAACTTTTCAGTCCCCCCAATATAATTTATTCGGTCAAAAGTTCCTGTTCCTTTTGCCTAGGAATTTTACTTCCGGTCTTAATTTCAATTTTCTTAGGTTTTTTAGAATCGGGGATGACGTTTTTGAGAGCAATTTCGAGCATGCCATGTTCGAGGTGCACAAACTCGATTTCAATTGTGTCGGCGAGAGTGAACTGCCGAGTGAAGGATCTATTAGCAATCCCTCTATGCAGAAGATTGGAATCATCTTTTTCCTTTGTTTTGCCCGTGACAATAAGTTTAGAATCTTCAAAAATCACATCAAGATCTTCTTCAGTGAATCCAGCTACTGCCATCTCAATGGTGTAGTGGTCTTCATCGTCTTTTCTAATATTATAAGGTGGGTAAGTTGATACTTGATTTGTTGCTGCCATTTTGTGAAGATCATCTACATGTCTCCAGAGTCGGTCAGCGCCTACAAAAAATGGATCGAGTGTTCGGATTGAGTCGTAAGTAGTCATAGCTACCTCCTTTAAAAGCGAGATTAATAATTGAGAACCCATAAGGCATTCTCATAATTATTTATAAAATTATACTTCAACCATAGACAAAATAAATATTTTCTTTTATGCTGAGAATCGAACCAGCAAAAATACCGAAAGGATTACACAAATCCAGAATAAAATTATTCCTAAATTGCTTTGACATGATATAATCCATTTCTTCAACATAGGTAATTTTCTCCTTTATTTTTTTTATTTATATTTCTAAGTACTGATCTCCCAAAAACATTTTTTTTAATTTTCTGCGAGTTTCTTTCCAGTTTTTTACTTGAATAACTTCTCCTCTTACATCATTAATAATTCTTTGTGCTAGAGTGTAGTCGTTACCACCTTTTTCGGTTTTATCACCAAAGAAATAGATACGGTCGCTGTATTTAAAATGATCTAGAACTTGCGCTTTATCTTTACCCTTTGGGAAAATATCAATACTGATTTCTCCACCAATATCTGCTTGAACTTCGTCAGCCCATCGCCAGTTAATTGCCGTAGCAATTTGTGACCTTTCGTTGTGAATTTTATCCCACTCATAATATGCATCTCGTTGTTTTTGATTTGCATCTCGACCAACAACAGAAAAGTTTACCATCCCAGGTCTACGTTCAATATGATTATCACACTTCTCTGTATAGTGTGTATGCTCTAAACAGATTTCAAGAAAATTAATTAATGCATCTGATGCAGTCCAACCAGTAGTAGATTCAAGGCGACCATTTTTGAAAATCTCATTACCAGAGCAATTGAAGGAGTATTGCGCAGCGGCAAATACATCAGAACCAACTTGCTCAATAGTCTTTGCGCTATCACTACCTGTGACAAAACATACTTTGTATTTCTTTTGAAATTTTAAAAAGTATTGTTTAAATTCAGGATCCATCTTACCACGACTTGGTGTTAATGTTCCATCTACGTCAAAAAGAATAATGTCCATAATATATAAAGTTAGCGGAGGGTGGAAAAGGAAAAGGAAAAAACCACCCTCCGCATTGCCTTATGCTGCCGCTAGAGCACGATAGCCAGCAGCAATAACTGCTCGGGTAGGTGTACCAAGACGATACTTGTTCTTAACACGACCCTTTGTATCAACTGTTTCATTGAGGTGAATTGCATACCCCTGCATACGCAGATTTGAAACAGTCTTGCGTGCAGCACCGGTTGAGGTAAAACCAAACCGCGAAGTAATTTGCTTTGCAGTTAGAGTTTCACCAGATTTGAGAGCGGTAAGTACTTTTTCAGTTTTAGTCATATTGTAGTGTCTTTCATTTAATTTACAAAAAGATGATCTTTCTAGTGAAGGCTTCCATCATTCCCACCTGCGTCTTAAATTTATACACGTTACAGGCTTAACCGTTAATGATTCTTCGAGAAAATTTCTCAGTGGATCAATGTTTATACTCACTCGTGTTATTATTAATAATACTATTCATTAGTATTAAAGTCAACAATTTTTTCAAACTATTTAAATGGTGCCGCAACCAAGATTTGAACTCGGGACCCCCTGATTACAAGTCAGGTGCTCTACCAACTGAGCTACTGCGGCAATTGTGGCTCCGTGACCTGGACTCGAACCAGGGACATATGGATTAACAGTCCATTGTTCTACCAACTGAACTATCACGGAATAAACTTTAAACCTCTCTCAATTCAAGTTCAATATAACTCATCAAGTCCTGGACTTTACGTTTCTCGTCAGATGTTAGACGAGCAAGCTGACGACGGATGTGACGAGGAGTATCATCTTCAGCGATACGCTTAATAACATCAATCATCGTGGTATAAGTATAATCCATAATAAAGTTCCCTATCAATTAATCATTCATTATAATAATAATACTATACAATGATTAATAAGTCAAGTGTTTTTTACGCAAATTCCTCGAAATCTTTGCCGATATGACGTGTCATAAAATAGTACATGTTGAGGTCGTAGTCATCTTTTGCTTCTTTATAATCTGTGAATGTATACTCGTCTGCACCAAGCCATACTTCACCAGTTTCCCAAAGAATAATTTCATAGCAATTAAATTCACCAGTTACCTGATTGAAGAATGATTCTTTGACTGTTCCTTGCATCAAACCATTTTGATGGTTAGATACCCAAACAATTGTCTCATCAGCATAAGGTTTAAAATTTGACATTACGCTGCCTCCTCAGATTCAAACTTAACGATGTCCATCAACTCTTTGACGAGTTTACGACCATAGTCGGTAAATAGAAGACCGTGATTCCACACAAAATGTTCAACGCATTGACGTGTATAGAATGTCATGTCATCTGTCATCCAACGGAGAGCAGTTTCACGATTACTAGCACCCATCTTGATAAAGGATTGAACTTCCATCTCAAAGTTCATCTGCATCTCACGCTTGATCCGTCCTTCTTTGGCATTTGCATGATCGAACGCACGACCAACATCGTCCCAGATAACCTGCTTTTCTGCAGGAGTAGCATCGTAAAACCGATGGTCACGAGGACGAAACCCGTAGGCGTCCTTATGAAAATCTGAGAAAAGGTTTTCATCGTAGGTGTAAATTTCGTTTGTCATATCAATCTCCTTCAATCATTCATTATAATAATAATACTATACAATGATTAATAAGTCAACCACTAATT
>ERZ807291.5120-NODE-5120-length-16743-cov-5.623142_pt1 | contig 16743 bp, 16 predicted proteins | sample MGYA00521257_ERZ807291 | MGnify/ENA primary metagenome ERZ807291 (study PRJEB31413, sample SAMN03169783) | marine metagenome | biome: Marine; feature: Water; material: Subsurface seawater | place: North Sea | collected 2011-04-28 | depth 1 m m ... | reverse complement strand
TGCCCATGGCCGGATCATGGACGCGGACATCGTGGAGGAAAGTACCAATCTTTCCAAGTACACGATGCAATATGAAGCAGCAGTGGCTGCCATTGCTCAGGCAAACTCCACCCAGCAGACGGTGATGGAATTGTTGCTTTTCCCTGAAAAGAAATAACCAAGGGATGACTCTGTTCTTGTATTTTCAATCTGTCTTTATCCCCTGCACCTCATGTGCAGGGGATAGCGGACAGGCTGTAGCAGAATGTAAAATATTTCAGTAAGCATGAAATTACTGGGAAGAGAGGCAGAGACACAAAGCCTTTGCAAAGGTTTGGCCCCTGGGGGCACCATGCGGTCTGCTATAATCCTTGGAGAAAACGGGATTGGTAAGACTGCCCTTTTGGAAGAGACTGCCTGTAAGCTTCTAGAAAAGGAATCTTTTGTCTTGTGGCTTCCCTCCAAGTCTAAACAAGATTTTTCGCCGGCCGGTTGGGTATCACAAATAGCCCGAGATTTGCGGGCAGGCAGTGGCGTTCCCCGTAGTGCCATCAATGAATTTGCCCAAAGTATGGGTAGCAAACTTGCGGTCCTCCCCCACTCCATTGACCCAGCCATCCCCTTACCCGAAAAGCATATTTTCAGCGAGGTTGCCGAAGTTTTTGTAAGTGGTTTGGAAAAGATTTTCAGCTCTTGCAAACCCAGTCCTTGCGAAACCCTGTTCGCCCTCGATGATCTTGACACCTATAGCCCTGTCCTCTTGCACTGGTTGGCCCATGACCTCAACCAGGCACTGCGGGCATCTCAATCGTTCAAGAAAACGCGTTTTCTATTCACGGCACGCACCCTCAACCTGAAACTGGTTGAGTTTATTGAAAGCTTTGGAATTGAAAAAATACATGATTTTCCATTAAAGCCTCTCTCTGGCCCTCTTTCATCCCAGCTTTTCAAAGAGTATTCAAAAGATAAACTTTCCGCGAATGAAGTGCTGAAAAGAACTGGTGGAAATCCTGCGAAAATCTTGAACCTTGCCTCAAAAAGGATTACCGTGGAGAAAAATAAGAATTTAAAGATGAATGACAGCAAGCACAGTCCCTCTTCCATTTTCCGCACTTTAACAGAAGAACAGCAACTTCACCTTCTGCGTTCAGTCTACCCGGATCGTGTAAACCGATACAGCCTGGAATTTTTCTGTTCCCCACGCGAGGCTGCGTTTTGCTACAACTGGATCAAGCAAAGCCCTAAGCTTTCCACTGTTGCCCCGGACGGGGATGTCATCCTGGACCTGGAACTCAGGGATGAAATCAAAAAAATACACGCCGAGCAAAACCCGCAAGAAGCAGAGCTCTGGGAAACTTTATCCTGCGTGCTCAATGCGTTTATGGGTATCTTCCCCAATCCAAACGACCACTGGATTCCTGTAAACCTTCAACTTTTTCACTGCTTCAACCGCAAGCTATGTTCTCAGCTTTTTGATGAGCCTGATTACGAGGAAATTGACCGCTTCCTGGATGAATATGAGGATGCATTCACCATCAATGATAAACAGTTTAAAATGCATGATGATGTAAAGCTCATCACCTCACGCTTCACCGAAATCGGGGGTGGGCAACCCCGGGAAGGCCTACAGGAAAAAATTCAGGAAAGATGGGAACTTGATCAAAAAATCGCCGAAGAAAAACGCCTGGCTATGGAACAGGAAAAAATAAATTTGCTCACCGAGGAAGAGGATGCGAAACAGCAAATTAAATCACTGGATGAGCTCAAGGAAAAACTCATCAGTGATTTCAGGAAACCAAAAAACTTACAGGCTAAACGCGAATACTCTGTGGGTACATCTCCCTTATTAATTGTACTTGGCGTTGTCACCATTGGGGCGAGTCTTTTTTCTGACTCTATTGGCAGTTACTATGCCGCCGCTGGCATTCTTCTTACACTGCTTGGTTTTTTCTGGCCCAGTGTGGAAGTAAAAAAGCCGGCCATGGCTGGGGGTGGAGCCAATGGACCCAAGCTTGCCATCGAAACCCAGCAACGCTCCCTGGATCACCGTATTGTTGGACTTAAAAACCGGGTAGGTTCCATGTCTGGATCTATTAAAAGGATATCCTCCGAGCTTGATCAGGTAAACAATGAGGTAAGCGAACCTTACATCATTGCGGAATAAACGCCCCCTACTCTTCCATTCCCTGGAGTTTCAGGCTGCAGGTTTCCAGGCATTTAAAAAGGACTTCCTCTTCCTCTTCCGTATAGGTATTCAAGATTTCTGCCTGAAGTTTCCGGGCAATAACCTGTGCATCGAGAAAAAGTTTTTTTCCCTTGGTGGTTGGGGTGATGGTTTTACTCCGGCGGTCCAGGGTTGATTTTTCGCGCAGGATCCAACCCTGCTGTTCAAGTATCCGCAAAATGGCAGTGAGGTTATTTTCATTGGACACCAGCATCTCAGCCAAAGTTCGCTGGTTTAAAGCATCACCTTTATATTCACAAATATTTCGGAGGGTGGTGTACTGGGCAGGAGTAATACCAAAGCCTTTCAGCCGACTTCTAAAAACCTGATTGAGTCCGAACCATGAACCCCGTAGGGAAACAGGGAAAGAGGAATATGAGAGGTGGTACACAAAGAAAGGGTGGCAATCCCTAAGAGGCAAAAGTTTTTGCGTTCCAACCCCAGAGATGGCGGGACGATTCCTGAAACTCAAGAAAGCAACGGTCGGGGTTAATCGAGAGCTTATCCTGTATGAGCAGGGAAAGGCGTTGACTGATTTCCCCGGTCGTTTCTGCAGGCAGGGGGCCAACATTTTTGATTTCCATATAACAGGCAGGTTCAGTAACACCCGCGAAATATATATCCTTCCCTGTCTCTATAATAACCATGACAAAATCAAGCGACTTTCCAATTTCCTCTGCCAGAATAGCGGCGGCTTTAGACTGAAGTTCGGATCTAAGGGCTTGGGGAACGGAAGCTGTAGTTGTTTTGATTTGAAGAAGTGGCATATCACTTTTTTGGGCTCAGGGAGGAAAGAAGTCAACTTGAGATATGCACTCCAAATCAATGAATACCTTGACTGCAAATAAGACTAAAATAGAAGTATGTATTATATATGCGAAGAATACTCTATTTTTTCACTTTATGGTTTTTGTATTCCTGCCAGGTACCCGAACAAATAAATGTGGCTGAGAAAAAAGAAGATGTTACCAATCCAGCATCCCAGAGTGCTTTAGCGATACTCCGGTCTCAGGGCTCCGAGCAAAAAGCTAGCCCGATGCAAAACTCCGAAAAAGAATTCAGGCTTTCCGGCATCCAACTAATCAAGGGTGTTCCGGTTCACCCGGAAAAAGCGGAGGATATATTGTTTCATGAATGAAGAATACGAACCAGTCTCGGTTCCCCTAAATGGCACACTGGACTTACACCAGTTTCACCCATCAGATACCAAAGATTTAATTGAAGAGCTGGTTTTTGAGTGTAAGCAAAAAGGGATCGCCGCAGGAAGAGTAATCCATGGCAAAGGGATCGGGACTTTGAGGGAGACTGTGCATGCTGCGTTGAAAAAGCATCCTGATATTGAAAAGTTTTCGCTCGGCAACCAGGACTCAGGTGGGTGGGGTTCCACAACCTTTTGGTTGAAAACATAGCCATAGCAAAGGACTTTCAAATTTGCACGTTGCTTGATTTCAAAATTTATTTCAACATTTAGTCATGAACTTTTTTAATCTGATGGCATGTAAGTTCCGTTTTTCAGGCTTCATTCTTACTCTTTTTCTTTTTTCCTGTATGGATAAAGAAAAACCGGTCACCCTGGGATCCTCCGTAGTCGATAAAAAGATATCGATGACTTCATCGAATGTGGAAGGGCTCAAGATGGATATCTACCTAATTTCAGAAAATGAAGTATCTGGTGAACTTCTGGCCAAAGCCCTCAACACCAGCGGTCAGGAGATTGGACGATCCAAGGTAATACTCAACCTCCAAAAAGATGACGCCAAACTTCTCTCCTTTACTTTTGATAGCAATGTCGACATGGATTCTGTAACAAAATTCCTTGTCGATTTCAGAAAGAAGTAGGTTTTACCCTGGATCGTACGGGACACTGGGGCGATTAAAATTCTACCCCGATTGTTGCCCCCACCTGAACAGTTTGACTGTCCGAGTTTCGTGACAGCCCAGCCATGTCCTGATACTTGGCAAAAAGTCCAAGCTTGTAATCAGTGAAAAAATGATAATGTAGGCCAACAGACAGGGAATAAATAAACGCATTCCCTGCTTCACTCATATAAACCCCTGCCATCTGAAATTTATCCAGCCTTCGGACCAAGCCTAGGGAGAGAACTGACTCCACCGAAAAATGATCACCCAAATCGGTGGATAAGCCCGCAAGAAGTGAGCCCCCAAAGGAACGGGTTTCACCACTCGCATCCAAGGAACCGACAAAGCTCAAAGGCCCCAATGCTTTATGGCTTTGCTCAGACCATAAAACCGAACATCCGAGGGAGAGAAAAGAAAGGTTGTACAAGTATTGAATTTCACCCTGAAACCCAGAGTTGTAATCTAAAGGAACTCCTTCTCCGCCCGTGGAGATATATGTGGAACTGAAAGGATAAACATAGGAATATAAAAACCTGACTTCATGGAGCTCAAACTCTTTTGAATCGTTTGGTAAATACATTTCTTCGAAACTACTATTCCTGTCCAATTCCTCGAATAATTCAGCTGTATTGAGTTCGTCAACATCAGGTTTCAACGGCTCAGACTCAGGGAAAAGATCAGGTTCAGGAACAGGAACAGCTTGAACACTTCTATTAACCTCTGGCTGAAAATCTAAAAAATTACCCACGCCGGTGGACTTAGGTGCAGATTGCCCACCCTCCTCTCTTTCCTCTGACTTCTCTACCTTTAAATCCCGGGATGCTGATAAAGACTGAGGTATTTGATCCTGCTCAGATTCAAATAAAGGAGGACGCGGGGGCAGGTCCTGCGGGTTCACTACCGGAGCAACGGGTATACCGGACACCTTTGGGGACCTGACAGAATCTAGTAAACTTTCTGCCCGGTTCACCCGTTCTCTTAAATCTTTAATTTTAAGTGTACGAGATAGTGGCAAGCTTTGATTCCTTGCTGATAAAGACTGAGTTGCTTGATCCTGCTCAGATTCAAATAAAGGAGGACGCGGGGGCAGGTCCTGCGGGTTCACTACCGGAGCAACGGGTATACCGGACACCTTTGGGGACCTGACAGAATCTAGTAAACTTTCTGCCCGGTTCACCCGTTCTCTTAGATTTTTAATTTTGAGTGTACGAGATAGTGGCAAGGTTTGATTCCTTGGTGAAGATATAAAGCCAGAGCGAGAATGATTGAGGTCTGATGAAAAATCGGAGGAGGGTTCCTTACTCTTTGTCTTGATACCCTCAAGTAAAGCCTGAGCCTGTTCTAAGCGTTTTTGGAAATCATTTATTTTTTGGTTAGTATTGTCAGCCACCAGAGCCTGGTTGCTCCAAGCCAAAAAAAAGAAAATTGTAATGTAATGAAATATTTTCATTCGCCCAAAAGTAGAAACTTGGCAACCAATTGCTCTTTTACTTCATCTGAAAAAAACGAATGGTAAATCTTGCTAAGTCTTTCAGAAAGCGTGTCATTTTGAGAAAAAACCAACTGGTCCAAATTCTTCCATTCCTGTTTCTCGTAGTTGTAGGCTAGAACCGGATCTTGGTTCATTTCCAGGTAGCACCATTTTCCGCTTTCAAGGTAAACAAAAGGAAAAGTACTTTCGGAAATCCAAAACCAGGACAACGCCGGGTGCCAACACCACGAACTTACATCCGTGTATTTCTCGTAATGCAGCCAGCCCAATTTAGTATGATAGACTAGGCCAGGTTTGTCTTTATAAAAATCGCCGAACCATGAGGTATAATGCCAGGAGTCTTTTAATTCCTGGGATGAAATAAAACTATAGGGACTGGAGTTGGAGGAAAGTTGGTTAAACTCTACTTCATTTATTTGAGGCATAGATTCACCACCAGTGATGATAATTTGGTCAGCGACTTCTTTAATCATCTGTGAGATCGAGGAAATTTGCTCTGCAATTGAAAGATTTGAACCCACACCGACAATGCTCTGCATAGAAATTTGTAACCAAGGCTTAATCTCGCCGGGTGAGATTGCGTGGCTCAAAGATCGATGCCCTTGGCTCGTTCCATCCATGAGAAGCGAATAGTAATAATTCCGGAAACCATCTACCTTAAAGTCTGCATCCTCCCATGATATGATAAGGTAAGACGGAGAACCGGACTGGTTCCAAAAATATTCTTCATGCTTCCCAGCCCGGTTGTAGTGATAATTTGAAAACCAGGAGGGGCCTTCAATAATTTGCTCAAATGTCTGACTTTCCTTCCAGTAAATAACCTCAAAATAATGACTCTTGAATGCATCCAGCCAATCTGTGCCGATAAAAGTGGTGAAAATTAAAGTTTCGCTCTCAGGGGCATCTCCAAAATCAATAATTTGATCATCACGCAGGGAATACCCGGAAAAATTGTAACTGAAAAAATTATTCCTGATTACAGGATCACTGGTGATTTTTACTAAATTTCTACCCAATGGGTCACTGATAGAAAATTCATCAGTGATATCAACAGACCCAAGAAGTCCGTAATTGCACCAGATGGTAACAGTGTAAAAAGTAATCTTTAAAACTTGGGCAAAATTTATAAATCTAATTTAGCAAATCTAATTTCAAAAAGAAGGAAAAAATGATTGCCATTTGACCCCTCGTCATAAAGGAGAATAAAAATGTTAATTTAGAATCGCATTAATCAATTATATTTCTTGTCCCTCTTTCTACCAAAACTTATGTTGGTAGTGGTTTCATCATTTAAAGCATACAAACACTTGCAAATTTGCACTGACAAACAGCCTGGCGCATCTGCTCAACAATTGCCATTTCAAGTATACAATTCACCAAACATCTTAGTGTGCTCTGAGTAATTATATTCTGAAGCAAAAATATAAACAAAGTTTTTTCTTAATATCTAATATGAAGACTTTCTTGATTTTTATCTCAATCTTTTTACACGGTTTATCCGGGGAAAACAGCCGAAGAATAAGTATCTCGTATGATTCCCAGCCTATCACTAGTGAGCATGAGGTATACACAGGACCTACCAGATACGGGAAAGAGGTAGTTTCGTTTGGTACCATCATAGACTTTAGCCTTGGTGATCACTGCACTCTCATCGTTGACTACAACATTGGACATTTCAGTAATGGTTGGTTTAATGAAAATTTCTTCATTTGCGGGATGGGGTGGAATCAGCACGGTATCTACGGTAACGGTACTACTGAGGATGAAACATCTCCTACCCGCCTTGTGGATGGAGATGTAAGAAAGGTATCTGCTGGTTATTTTCACTCTATGTTCTTAGATGGGACTGGATCTCTTTGGACAACAGGCAGAAATATGTTTGGGGAACTTGGAGATGGCACTTATCAAAACCGCACGGAACCTGTTAAAGTCGATTCCAATGTCTCTGAAATAAGCGCAGGAATCAGTCATAGTATTTTCCTAAAAACCGATGGGTCGCTATGGGCGATGGGAAGCAATGAAAAAGGCCAACTGGGAAAGGGAACTTTATCCAACCAAGTACATCCCGCTAAAGTGGTCTTTTCTGAAGTCAAAGAAATTGATGCGGGTGCCTGGCATAATGTGTTTGTCCTGAAGGATGGATCTCTTTGGGCGTTTGGTTCCAATGAAAAAGGTGAACTGGGAGATGGCACAACCATCATGAGGGCATCACCAGTCAAAATTATCGCAAAAGATGTGGTTGCGGCTAATGCTGGCTTTAGATCCACTGTTTTCATTAAAACTGACGGCTCACTCTGGGGAATGGGCAGTAATGATAGCGGGCAACTTGGTGATGGAACTACCCAAGACAAGCATGTACCAATTAAAATTGTTGATTCTGGCGTACTGGATGCGTCTGTCGGCAGTGATCACATTATGTTCATAAAAGAAGGAGGTTCACTTTGGGGAATCGGAGGAAACCAAAAGGGACAGCTTGGACTGGGCCATGTTATTGACCAAAAAAAACCGGTAAAAGTTGTGGATGCCAATGTGACCCGAGTGATTGCGGGTCATAACTTTAATAGTGCATACATGTTAAGTGACGGCTCACTTTGGTGTATGGGAAGCAATGCTTATGGTAAACTTGGCTTAGGGGACAAAGAAAAAACCACAACTCCAACAAGACTTTCGGACTCAGATTCATGGTTTTACCATTACAACATAACTTTAAACAATCCCCTTGAAGGATCTGTAGAAGGGGGAGGTGCAATTAGAAAATATGTGCGAAGTTATTTACGAGCTAAACCAAAGGATGGCTACCTATTTAAATCTTGGAGCAAGGATGTTAATTCAACGCTAAACCCTTTGAATTTAAAGGTTTCTCAAGACATAAATGTTGATGTCAATTTTGAAAAAGATTTGAGGGACACAGACGGGGATGGTCTTTCCAATTATGAGGAAGCTGTGGTCTTTGAAACAAACCCTAGATCTGTGGATACAGATGAGGATGGATTTTCCGATAAAAAAGAAATTGAAAGGTCTATGGACCCTAAAACTTCAGATCATGAAATCATTGATGATGTCATGGAAATGAAAGGTATCAAGCCTGACTTAATGACTCCCTTTGTGAATGGCTGGTATTTTATACCAAGCATGGGATGGTTGTGGACAGACGAAGCTACCTTTCCCTATATATATGAGGCAAACTCCAAGTCTTGGATGTATTTCCAGACTGGAAATCAGAAGCCAAAATTCTTTCATTACGGAACCCAAAAGTGGTTTAGCCAAAATGATTAATCATTTTTTATATTTCCTTCTTAAGCTAAGACAGGGCGAAGTGAACAATCTTAATTTGGCTAGAAAGAAACTGAAGTGAGCACATTTTAAGCAAACTACCTTACGCTAATTACATAAAAAGAATTTGAATAGAACAGACTTCAAAGTAATATCTCTTTTTAATCTCCCCCAAAAAGGACATGGTAATGTGCAATCAAGCAAGATTCTTGTGTGTGGTAAAATCACCTAATACAATCAGGATAGCATTTAATTTACTTAAGAGAAATATAGTACTTGATTGCAGACGCATTTTGCGTCAAAAGTCTTTATAAAATTTTTAACAGTATTTTTTGTGATTTGGGTCCAAATTGGTGTTGCCTCACAAATCTGTTTTCAAAACAACAAGAGATTCTGCTTAAACACAACGACTGGAAGGATGGCAGAGTGGTCGAATGCGGCGGTCTTGAAAACCGCTGAACCGGAAACGGTTCCGGGGGTTCGAATCCCTCTCCTTCCGCCATTTATTTACAGAATGTACTCAGATAGATTTATCTGGGTCTTCTTCCTCCTTCTGCTGTGGCGGATTCTCTTCGCCAGGCAGTGAGTTATGAATTTCATTTATCTCTTCAGGGGAGGATGAAAAACGATTAAAGGATTGCCTTTCACTTGACTGGGTAAGTTTGAGCAACAGTTCTTCGTTTTCCCGATCCAAATAAAAAATTTGTAATAATTTGGCATGGGACTGCCCCACTAACTTTTTGGAATCATCAAAGGGAGAAAAATATTCAGGTTTCAATTTCCGCAAATTTAACAAAGAGTTTTCAAGCTGGGGCAAAACTTCCTGCTTTTTGGATAGAAATTCATGGGTCGGTGGAGAATTCTGGGTTTTAAGCCAGGTGTTTTCCTCTAGGAGTAATTCATGCACCTTAGCACATAAATCCAAATGACTGGCAATGATATCCCGAGGTTCCATGCTTAAGAAAAGGAAGAAGAAACCGAAGCGTTAGTTCGCCTGATTACTTGGCAGTGTATAGATGCCATAACGGTTCACTGCCTGCCTAATTGCTCGGGTATCCTCAAGTTGCTCTCTCCTCCACTTGGCCATTCCAAAGACAAACTCAAGGTACTTACTGTTTGCCAACCCTTCCCGGGCACCATCAGAATTGACAAATTCTTCGATCGCTGAGTAGGTTTCCATAGCTTGTACATAATTGCCCAATTTTTCCTGACAAAGTGCGATTTGGTAAAGTACGGGAATTTGCCAGGAAGGAGAAGGATCGATGTCGCGCAAGGCAGAGTAAATTCGGTAAGCATTGAAAAACTCGGCTTCTTCGAAGAACTTATTAGCTAGGTAGTTACCTGTTTTCTTTTTCCAAAATGCCCAAATTGCTTTCATCTTACTGATGGCAGCCATGTCGCGATCCCGAACGGCATTACCCTGTTCAAGATCCGCGATAAGGTCAGGATTAAAGTCGGCTTCCTTTAACAAAAGAAGCAATTCTGAAATTGATTCCTCGTCTTGGTTTAATTGCTCGTAAGTAAGAGCAAGTAAGTAATGAGACTCTGGAACATAGGGGCTTTGGGGGAAGAGTGTTCCATATCCACGCAACACTTCCTTCACTTTGGCAAAATCCGCACGAGGTGTTTGATCAAAACCTAGTTCCTGCTGACTGCGTTGTTCGGGTGGTAGTCGGTCTACACTTTCTTGCTTACGAAGGTTTTCGCTGGCCCTACGGTAATGAGCCAATCCCTGTTTGAAGCGAACGACAGCACGATCTGTATCCTCCAAATCCTCCAATCTGCGAAGGCGATCGAAAAACTTTATCGCATTATCGTAATCTTCAGAGTCCATAAAAGTCTCAGCTATTTCATACATCGCACGATTGGACTCCACATCCCTTCTCCTCTCAAGAGTTCTACCTTTCCGCCTTTCAGCCAGTTCAAAGGCATTGCTTTTGGGCAAGGTCAAGGTAGCATTAATGGCATCGTAAAACTTGTTCAGTGCCATACGGTAAGCACCTAAGGTGCGATAAATTTTACCTAATCTTATATGAGACTCTGGCACCGAAGGAGCCCCTCTTTTCTTACTCTCAACCCACTTTACAACAGAACCCCCGACACGAGCATAGAGGTCTGGGATGCCAGGAGCATCCTCATGTTCTTCAAAAGGATACCTGTCATCGGAGGCAAACTCCTCAAGAAACCTTTCATAAGACTTGGCTGCATCCACCCATTGCTGGTTTTTTTCGTGCATGGAGATTATCGCCAAAAGAATGTCACGCCTGTATCTTTTATGGTGGGGTGCATTGAGCCTTCCCAGAACCCGATTACAATAAGCGGTGGCTTTGTGAACCGAGCGGGTCACAAAAGGATTTCCTGAACCACCTGAAGCCATTCTTGTTTCCATGATGGCTTCGCGTATTTTCTCCTTCATCTCTTCATCAATTTGGTTACCAAGGACAATATAGTCTTCTACATCATCGGCGATTTCAGGACTCGGTGCGGGGGTAGATAAAATCGGAGTATTTACAATATCGCCCCGGTCAATGACTTCCTCGGGTTTTGCAGACGGAGGTGCTGATAAGGGAGAAACAGAAGCCTCAATTGGAGACTGAAGTGGAACTTGAAATTCAGGAAGTTCAAGGAGTTCGACTTCACGAAGTAAGTCCTCCAAGCTTGCTTTTTCATAATCAAGGCGCGGAAGTGCCCGAGCTTTGAAGGAGGGTGAAATCGTGGAAGCCTGCCCTGAAATAGGCATAGCCAAGCCCGTTGTCCCCTCTCCATTCACGGGAAGCTCCCCAAGGTCATCCTCATTGACGCTTGGAAGTAGCAAATTCGTTCCCTCTACTTTCTCATTAAGCAAGTAATCGGGCATAAGTTCATTGCCCACTCTAAAGGAGCGGTCAATGGGAGCGGCATTAACATCTGAAGGAGAATCCAATAAGGAGTCATTAAACGAACCCGAATCATTACCACTGTCAAGATCGTCAAGCAGAGAATCAATGCCCTGTATAACTTCGTCTATAGACTTTAATTGAGAGCCACCACTGTCCTGCCCAAAACAGCAGAAGGAAAAAATTACAGAAAAGAGGACAGGAAATATGAAATGTTTCACCTTGGAACCCTCCGGTAAGTAGATTTCGTTCCGATTTTCAAATTATCAGGAGCAACTGTGTATGGGGGAATAAATGGAATTGCGTTAACACGAACACTTCTGGAATCGACCTTCATGTCCTCAAAAACATTTAAGAGCTCATCTGTGGACCCAACCTTGGTACCAGAAACACCTTCAAATGGATCTGCCATAGGAAGAGAATTGGTTGGTGCTTGAGGAATGAAAGCGGGGAGATTGTTTTCGGGTTCTGTACTGTAAGTGACGGTTGGAAAATCAGGCTCTGCAGAAGCATTTACATCTTTTTTCGGCGAAGGTTTAGACTTAGGGGTAGATGGTGAAATCAATTGCATGCGATCGACCGCAAGAGGTACGGGAGCAAAACGCAAAGAAGGGGGAGATTTATAAGTAAGATACCTGTCTCGCTCGGGTGGAGGGGCATCAAATTTCTTGAGGTCTACCCCCCAGGAAAGAAGGGGTAAAAAGAAAAGTGTAGTAATAGCAAAAGCTTTACGAAGTAAATGTAAGATATGTGAGCTCATATAGATGGTTGTACACCCTTATAGTCGTACATTAATTTAAAAACTTTACTCAAATTACGAACTTTATTTCACCAAGGCTTCTTTTCTTGATAAAATTGGTGAGTATGGAGCAGGTCATCAACTTCATGGATATCGGTTGACTGGACATTGTCAGCTCTAAATTGTACCGCAGTAATCGCCAGAGGATCCTCATAAGATGCAAGACAATCACTGGTTTGAGCCCAGACGGCATATGGGTTCGACAGAGACTCTCCATACTCCTTGCACACTTCAATTGCTTCATCAAACACCGAGTGAGGGCACTCGGGAAAGTTGCAGTTGTAATTCAAATGAATATCGCAGGGGAAATTATTTACTATATGCTGGAAAACAGGAATCGAAGGCGTACTATCACCAGAAAGTTCATCGGGTCGTCTTATAATCGAGACATCTTCCTGCATACAAGTCCTGGCTATTAGTTCACTATCCGTGGATAAAACAACTTGGTCAAAACGCCTAGACTGAATCAATTGCTGAACCGCCCGTAGCACCAATGGAACACCTTGGTAAGGAAGTAAATTTTTGTAAGGAAGTCGCTTACTTCCAATTCTTGCGATAACTGAACCGATAATATTCAAACAATTTTTATTAGACTATGGAATACATAAGGGCAAGTTATTCGATTGCCCCAGTTTAAAGATATTGGAATGATACAAAATTATTATTAGTTGTGAGCATAATCCCCTACTCCAGGCAGACTATTTCAGTTGAAGATATACATTCCGTAAAGAATGTTCTCGAATCACCCTTTCTTACACAAGGGCCAAAAGTTCCTGCATTTGAATCAGCCCTGGCTGAGTATTTTGGAACCAGCTATGCCGTATGCTGCGCAAGCGGAACGGCTGCATTGCATCTCGCCTACGCGGCCCTTGGAGTAAATACCGATAGCATTGCGATCGTGCCTGCCATCACTTTTGCTGCGACCTCCAACGCCTTCAGGTATCTTGGATGCAAGGTTATATTTTGCGATATTGTACCAGAAACGGGGCTGATCTGCACCCGACACCTTCAGCATATTTTATCGACATTACCTTCACGCAAAGAAGGACAGAAAGGGTTTATTGCACCTGTGTCTTTTGCAGGAAGAACCGCTCCTTTAGTGGAGTGCTCCCAACTGGCCTGCAGGTACGGATTTAAAGTTATTGAAGATGCCTCTCATGCAGTGGGTGCATGGGACATAAACCGCGAAAGTCAGGTAAAAATCCGTTCGGGATCCTGCACTCATTCTGATATTTCATGCATCAGTTTTCATCCAGTTAAACACATATGCTGCGGAGAAGGTGGTGTGGTGCTAACAAATTGTCGAAAAACCGCAGAAGCCGCTCAAAAATTAAGATCCCATGGTATCGAGCGGCCATATGATGAGAATCATGAAACTCCATGGTACTATGAACAAGTTGACCTGGGATGGAATTACCGGATGACAGACCTTCAGGCAGCCCTGGGTGTAAGCCAACTTTCCAGGATCAAAAGCTCACTCGAATCCCGAAAAAACATCGCAAAGAGGTACAAGGAATTACTCTCGGATCAAGTATTTCTGGGTAGCTTTTCGCTGCCTGATTTTCAAGCTGGGCACGCGTGGCACTTGTTTGTCATCCGATTTAAGCAGAAAGGCAGTCGCAATCGAGCATACAAGTTTTTAAAATCAAAAGGGATTCATTCTCAGATACATTATATTCCCATTTATAAACACCCTTATTATCAAAAGCTTGTGGGAGATTTGTGCCTCTCCGGTGCCGAAACATATTTTGAGGGCTGCTTAAGTATCCCCATGTTTCCTGATCTCAGTACCGAAGATCAAGACCGAGTGGTTTTTGAGTTAAAGAATTTTATAGAATTGGGAAAGTAAGATGTTCGGATGAATCAACCAAATGGATACAAAGTCCTCGCGGGGCAGTGTTTCACTAAAAATTCCTACCTAGTAGAATCCATTCGTGTAGAAGATGCTATCCCAATCATGGAGTGGAGAAATGCACAAATGGATGCATTGCGCCAAAAAGAACCGCTTTCTAAAGAAAAACAGTTTTCTTATTTCAAAAAACTGATTGAGCAAGTACTGCCATCCCCCTCACCCAACAAAATTCTCCTGCGTTTTACCCACGAAGACAAACTGATTGGATATGGTGGACTTGTTCATATTGACTGGGAAGATAAGAGAGCTGAAGTTTCTTTTCTGCTGGAAACTGAGATTGCTAAAGACCCTCAGAAATATGAAACTCATTTTAGACACTTTTTGGCACTGCTTCAAAAGCTGGCTTTTGCACATTTAGGTTTTCATAAAATTACAACGGAATCTTTTGCTCACCGAAAGAAACATGTGAAAATCATCGAAAGCTGTGGGTTTACCAGAGATGGTGTCCTTAGAGACCAAACCCGGGTGGACGGGAAATGGGTGAATGCTGTGGTCTGTTCGTGCCTTCAATCAGAATATGACTCAAAGGAGATGGGTTAGGCCATGATCCCCCCTGTGCTTCTTTTCACAAGTCTTTCCAATAAGTATGCCCTTTACTATGCAGTCAAAAAGCAGGCTAAGCAATTCCACCCAGACTCATTTGTAATCGCCACAGACTCCTCAGCGAACTGCCCAGCTGCAAACAAGGTGGATTTCTTTGTGCAATCACCTGAAACGGCTTCATGGCAGGAGCAGGTATTGCTTTCCTTTTGTCAAAAGCATAAAATTACCCATATCATTCCCACCCGTGATGGTGAATTAAAGTTTTGGTCTTCTCATGCTGCCTCGCTCTCTTCTATTGGTATTCATGTCATGGTATCCGACCCTCAAAGCATCGCGACTTGCCTGGATAAATTGAGTTTCTCAGAATCCTGTCCTCAAGAATCGCCTTTACAAACCATACCTACGAGCCTGACACCTCACATGTTTTCAAATAATCGTATTGTGGTAAAAGAAAGATATGGGGCAGGGTCCCGCACAATGAAGATTCATATTGAAACCGAAGATGCCAAGACTTGGGGGCGAAAATTAAAAAATCCGATCTTCCAGCCCTTTATTTCAGGGAAAGAATTAAGTGCAGAGACATGGATTGACCGAAAAGGCAAATGCCATGGCATGCTTTTGCGTTGGCGTCAAAAAGTGGTAAACGGGGAGGCAGTGGAGTCCGAAGTATTTGAGGACCTATCCCTGGAAAGTAAACTTAAGCGTTACCTGCATACTATACCTGGCCTCTACGGACACTGTCTTACCCAAGTTCTAATTGACAAGGATGGGATGCCCCGTGTCATAGAAATCAACCCCCGGCTCGGAGGAGCCTCTCCCTTGGCCCTTCATGCAGGGATCCACTCAATTCGTTGGTTCCTGGAAGAATCTTCTGGCTTAGCGGAAAAAATTCCAGAAGCACCAGAAATCCATTTCGGGGCCAGGCTTTTGAAAGAAGGTGATGAAGTGAGAATCATCGACCCTTTTCCATCTCGACAGAAGAAAAGCGAAGATTAAGTTAAGAGACATATGCCAGCTAAAACCATTGCCATCGCAAACCAAAAGGGAGGTGTCGGAAAAACAACGACCACTGTAAATCTTGGTGATGCCCTGGCAAGAATGGGTATCGCCACCTTAATTGTGGACATGGACCCTCAGGCCAACGCCACCAGCTCACTCGGCTTTGAAAAAAAACCGGGAGCCGGCGTTTATGAACCATTACTTTCAGGGAATGATCTCTCTGAGAGAGTCATTGGGGCGAGAAAAAATTTGTGGCTTATTCCCTCTGAACTTGACCTGGCGGCTGCCGAATTAGAACTCAGTGGGCAAGAAAACTATTTACAAAAGCTCAAGGAATCCCTGCTTACACTCAAAGCAAACCGGGTCTTGCAAGTTATCCTTATAGATTGTCCACCCACCCTTGGGCTACTTTCCATGAACTCACTCTGTGCGGCTGATTACCTTATTGTCACCTTGCAGTCTGAGTACCTTGCCCTGGAAGGGCTTGACCAGATTGTTGGAATCGTTGAGCAGCTCAAAAAATCAGGAGTAAACCCTGACCTAGAAATCGGGGGAATCGTAATGACTATGTATGACAACCGTACCAAGCTGTCTTATGAAGTCTGGCAGGAAGCAACCACACACTACCAAGAAAAAGTGTTCCGAACCGTGATACCTCGGACCATCAGACTCAGTGAATGTCCCAGTTTTGGTAAGACCATCTTTGAATATGACTTTAATGGCCCAGGCTCGATCGCTTACGGCTCTTTTGCCCGGGAAGTAAAAAGTCAATTGCTTGATCAAACC
>ERZ807291.5113-NODE-5113-length-16760-cov-16.835438_pt1 | contig 16760 bp, 20 predicted proteins | sample MGYA00521257_ERZ807291 | MGnify/ENA primary metagenome ERZ807291 (study PRJEB31413, sample SAMN03169783) | marine metagenome | biome: Marine; feature: Water; material: Subsurface seawater | place: North Sea | collected 2011-04-28 | depth 1 m m ... | reverse complement strand
AGACAAAGTATTTGGATAAATTTAGGAGTATGGGTGATGTGGACGTGGACGTGGACGTGGACGTGGATGAAGAGTCGTTAAAATACACCACTGTTGTTGAATATACACCTTATGGGAACGTTGCGATGAGATATGACAGCAAAAAAGAGACGTTTGTGTATTACAGCGACCATACGATCCCCTACCGATTCTTGGAGGTGGTTGCCCAAAAATTCGCCATTCATATGAACTGTAAGAAACTTGTGGTGGACACAGAAAAGGAGATAGAAACCCTGAAACAAGAAACGCTGGAAAAAAAGGAGGCGCTTGAAAAGGTCCAGGCCACGGAACAGACTGAACGAAAAGAATCGACCGTTCCTGAAAAAAAGGACGTGTTTGCGAAGTTTAAGTCCTACAATAAAACGTCCAGTATCCCCGGAGGAAGTTCAAACAACCGTGACGCTTCTTCGTCTACGAAATCCAAAGATCCTGACCCCGACCCAACTCTTCTTGAGAAATCAAACACCTATTCACACGAAGGTAAATTTTCGAATATGGCAATACTTCAGCTTGTGAAGAAGGATGCCTTTGATAAACGATTGAAGATGTCGTACGCCGATTTCAAAAAAATGAGCACGGCGACAAATAAAAACTTGGCATAGTATAAGAACCTACATGACGAAAACCAGAAAGCGACGTCATGTAACGAATTCAACGATACAAAAAAGAAAGAGGCTGCGAGGCGGTAAAAGTTCGAAATCCGATACCAAGAAATTGAAGATGTTCAACGGGATCCTCTATTCCATCAAATTGTCCATTGCACGACGAATCGCCGGGCTGCTCAATTCCCAGGTCACGACACGGATCAACGACCGGGTGTTGATTGGGTTGCCTCCTGCGTTAGCCGATCAGCTGCGTGGACAGATTGATGATGTGAGTGTTGCTATGGTGAGCGACATGGCCAAAAAGGGTATGGACGTAGGAGAAAATATGCTGAAGGCTGCACCTGGATTTGGAAATGCTCTCTCGTTAGTTGCTGCGGTGGACAAAGGACTAGCAGCTATGAAGAACGCAAGAGATGCTGTGGACAGGATAGCTCTTGAAATAGAAAAGGTGAAGGAACAACTTCGCGCCATGGGGATAGACCCCGATACCGAATTCCCCTTTTTGAACAACGTGCCGAAAATTCCACAGATTCCACTATTAGATAGTGTGGAACGGTTTTTCGATGCCAGTGGGGATGATGCAGGAGACATGAATATTCCCAGTATGCCCACTATGCCCACTATGCCCACTATGCCCACTATGCCAAGCGTTCCCAGTGTTCCCAGTATACCCACTATGCCCAGCACGCCAAACATGAACCAACTATCGAATGTCTCTAAAACAGCAGCGATGACGCAGATGAACGGCATGAAAAAAGGCATCCCTGTCCCCCAATTACCTAAGAAACCAGACATTGCCAAACTTGGAACAATTCAAAAAGGCGGTAGTACATCGTGCGACGCCATCCTCAAGCGAACAAAAATGTCCATGAGCGATTTCCATCGATGTTCGCGGACTCAGCCGCATAGATAGTGTATCACGGTAGTGAGTTCTTGCCTTGTAGCCACTGTTTGTACCCGTTACTTTTTACAATATCAAAGGATGTTTCCAGATGTTCTTTTGCGATGGAACACGCCTGTTTTTGTAGATCGTCAAGTTGGCTCATGTATTCCTCAAGTAATTCCTCTTCTTTCACTTTCTCTTTCTCTTTCTCTTTCACTTTGTCTCCCTTTTCCATGTTATTGGGTATCTAATGAAAAAAAGCAATGATTCATTTTTTTTCATTATACATTCGTTTTCAGGATGATGGTGCATATGTTACGAATGCGATTGTGTCTCTCTGCCCTCCTCCTTCACTCTTCAGGATTTTGGTAAGGCGTGTGTTTATCTCGTAATGGTAGTTTGTCAAAAAGGAAAACAGCTCGGGCAGTTCATCGATGCTCATCGGACCGTAGCCGTGAAACGACTGCAGTGTGAGTTCACACCTTCTCGCTGGGCAGCATGGACCAGGTGTTTTGAATTCGCTTAACGGCGGCATCCGAAGCCTGGATACAAATTCGCCCAATGGACCGGCGGGAGACGCATTGATAGTGACGATGGTCTTGTAGCATTCGAGTTGTCGGTCGAGATATGGCTGAGAGAACAAGGTAAACGAATTGGACGGGGCAGTCATACAATCACGAGACATAAAACAAAAATCAACCTCCACAATCAAATAAAAATGAAACACCTCTTGGGATACTTATGGGGTCAGTGAAATAAATAACAAAGATGGACGATACCAAGATATTCCGATACAAGTTCGCAGATGAGGTGGTGGAGGAGATTCATCGATTCGCCCAGATTCATCGCACCGACGATCGCCATCAATTCAAAGATGCGTGGACTAAATGGAAAGACGATAACGCACAGCTTGTTCAATGCGAGGTGGAGAGGCTAACATCCCTGAACTACCGAGGCGACGTTCTTGACAAAATGTTCAAAAGTGCGCGTTACTATTTTAGAAAAAAAGGCACTGAAAAAAAGGAACCCGTTTCCAGACGCGTCTATGTGTCTGTGTCCAAGGACATCTTGCTTTCGGTTGACAGACACATACAGAACAGCATGCGGGGAGAGGGGTTTACCCCCGCGAAAGGGTACGACGATTTCTGTGGGACCAACGAGGACATTCTGAGCGAGTGGATAGTGGCGCTGCGAAGAGAAGAATTCGATGTCAAAGAGATCCAGGACAAGATTAAAAAAACATACAAGAACCGGTATTACGTGGTCCGAAAAACCAACCTGGGCAATAATAGCGAAAACGAACCATAAACAGTCCCCGACGGGTGTGTGAATATAGTGAAGTAGTGTGTATAGTCATTTTTCTTGTTCCTATTAAATAGACTGTATATCTACATAAGAATACCGCCGTATACATACAAACAAATCAATTGTGAAGTTATGAATCCGTCCTACATGAGTGACATGTATGATTCAGAACCTCGACGAAAAAACACGCAGCACAGAAGACCCGGTTGCAAAGAGCACACACAAGAGATCGTTCCGCGGAGCCGCCTTCGACGTTCGCGCGATGCGGATATCCGCGGCATCCCCAACTACTCGCTTCGTTTCTCTCCCGTTGTCAGACAACAGGCAGTGAAAGACGTAGAAGGCTATGTGGTGGTAACGCGAGAAACACTTACACCATTGGTAACATTTTTCTCGAAGCAGCGTCCGTCTGAATATATTCCTTACGTGCTGTCGTCGTTGAAATATCTCATAGAGACGTATAACGTGCTAAATGAATACAATATAATCCATACGAATTATACCAGCATTGCCTTCCGTCCGAATTCTACGCCAGTATTGTGTGATTTTGTAGAGAGGTCTCTCGTACCGTATTATATACCCATCGAGTTGTATATGTTGAACACTGTCGCTCATTCAAATATCCGTGCGTTGTCTAAACAAAACATAGAGGGGATATGTCTAAAGTATTTCAAACTCACCGGCAAAAAGGTATCTGACGAGTCTATGCGGAGCTGTGTTTCTTTCTTTACCCCGATCGTCAATCGTCCATCCTCCGAGGCAACGGACCTTCTCGGACGATACCAAAAAACGTGGCATATTTACGGCTTGGCGAGCGTCTATATTCAGCTCTTGGGTATCTTGGATGTCCCATGTGTACCTCGTTTTTTATCGACCCTTCTTCTGCGTTGCGTATCGTTGTTGCCACCCGAGCGTCCCGACGCATCCGAACTGATACACTCCCTTAATACAAATAGAGAGGTGTAGTATATACAATATTCATGCTATTCATGCTATTCATGCTATTCACAGTATAGCATGAACTGAACGAAACGCAACCATCAATGATCTATCTATCTATTGCTTACTTGCGTGACTTCCTTGACTTGCGGGACTTGCGTGACTTCTTGGTCTTTCTGGACTTCTTTCCCTTCTTGGCCTTTCTGGACTTCTTGGTCTTTCTGGTAGCACTCTTCGTTGCCTTGGGGGCAGAACCATCCTTGTTCCACTCGCTCTTGCGTTTACTCGCATCTCTCATTGCGTCCTTGAGGGACGCATGGTTGCCTTCCTTCTTAATACGTTTTACAAACTCGAACCACTTCTCTCCCATTATACATTCAGTAGAGATAATTCGGCCAGCCGTCGGGATCGTAAATAAAAATGAATTACTTTCCCAGAATGAATAGGTTCAGTATAAAAGAAACACTCCTATAACAATATAACAATATCGGTAGAAATGTCAACAGAAACAGCAACGAGTTCAGTAGTCGCTACAGCACTTCCTGAATTTACGCGATACCTGTATTTGAAATCTGATGTGATGCGAGCCCTTGCTGGGTCTATTCTAAACAATGATCGCGAAACATCCTACTTCTGGGCATTCGAATTGTATTTCAGTGGATTTCGCCTCGATGCCCTTGCTACTCTGTGGCGAGTTTATTTCGAATTCTACGCGACCCTAAACCCGCTCCTGGAGACGTACTTAAAAAGAAAAGAGACAGAAACCAAGACGGACGAAGAGAGAGAACTGTTTATATGTGTGTTCGTGAGCAATCTTCTGGTCAGAAAACACACCACTGACGTGTTCATTCTGAAAAAGATTGCGACGAGCATTGAAATAGACGAAGAGGATGCGGTGCTTACGCTGGAAGAGAGATTGGTGGCTGAAAAGTATGAAGCGATAGCACACTACATATTTGACAAAAAAAAAGAGAGAAACGCTCTTGTAGATACCCTGACTACGTTCTTCGCGAACCAGCAAGTGAAAATAAAAATAGAAAAAAAACACACCAACAAACATGTGGACGCTCCCACGATTCTACTGGCTCGGGTGCTGATGGGGTTTGAGATGGTCCGGACCACGCAATCGAAAAAGAAAAACCTGTATGTCGTTCCTGCCCCCGACGCGGTTGAGTCATATCGTACCTGCGAGACGACCTATCCCACGCAGATGGCTTATCAATTCTTCAGAACCGTGGTGAAACACTCACCTGACCAGTATGGTATGGTGTCGCTGGAACGCGATGAACTTCCTCAAGTGTATATGGATATTTTCAGAGACGGTCGTAAATGGATGCCTACAGCATGTTCCACCACCCCATTGTGGAGGGAGCGGATTACCGCCTATTGCACAATACCCCCTGAAAAAGGAGGCGATATTATCTGGAAGAGCGACGACCACGAAGAAGAGTTCTGCGAGAGGTTTTGGTTTGATACCGATGAACAGCCACTGTCTATCCAAGAGAGATGTATGCCTCGTGTCAAGAAGGATGTTACCGCAATGCGGAAATTTCAGGAATCGCACAACAACCTGGGAATGGTATCGCTGTGCGAGGAAACCCTCGAATGTTTGAGCGAGTAATGTGTTTACCAGTCGTATCCCACTTCCAATTCCAACGAAAAAGAGTAGTCCATATGATTAAGATCCAGAAGCTCGCCATACTTGTCGCGCAACTCTATCTTGATGCGTCGGATATTCACGGGGCCAAAGTAGGTTCTCTTTTTCTCTAACAAGTCGTTCCCGCTATTAAAGCAGATACTAAAGCTGTCGCTTGTCAGCGGAATCATTGCCAGAATATTTTTATCAACGTAACTTTTTGCGAACATCGCGATAATGTTCTGCGACTGGGAATTGTTGAAGTCGTTCAGGGCAAAGAACAGGTTCTCTGATGCCGTGGGATTATACAATGCTGGTGCGGTATATGACCTCTCGCCACTTAAAACCGATCTCCGGAATCCAAGTATCCATCCCATGGTGTCGACAATCATTTTGGACCGGTCGCCAGTCCCACAGTCTATTTTGAACGTGCCTACCACATTCTCGATGGTGATTCTTCTCGTAAAATGATTGGCTGATACTATAAACCGAGGAGGCAACATACCAAATTGTAAATTGATTGCATGTTGAAGAGCTACCACCACTTCGTCCAATGTATAGTTTCCGTCTGGCAATGTGACTGTTCCTTTCGTATCTGACCCCTCGCCACTTGTTTCCTCGATATAAATGGTGTTGTTTTTCCTGGTTGAAGAGAAACAGTAGAGAACATTGGGTAACTGGATGGAAGAGAGACGCATGGACATGACGTTTTTGAATTGATACGGCAGGACCATTAAGAAATCGGTGGAAGACGTTTTGTTGTAGTCCTCGCGGAACGCGGTGTTAAGTACGACCGTCTGAAGGATAGTCTTCCTTTTCAATCCATTCAGGTCGCTCCGGGCAATATTGGTGGGGTAGGACTCCACCGGGTTCAGATACTTGTCCTTGCCCAGGACATCGTTGAAGGAAATTGTCTCTTTGTTTTGGACGAACGAGCTCCCTCCTCCTGCCTGGGTAACGCTTATTTGGTTCACAACCTTGCCCACGTCCTTTTGGATAACATACTCTTCCTCCGGAAGAAGCTGATCATTTTGAACAGTCTTGTCCAGCTGCTTTTTCAGATGAGCGACCAGTCGCGTCTTGGCCGATTTCATAAAGTGGATAAAATTGCTTTTCTTTTCAACATCGTAGCTCGCATCTTGTCGAATCACGCCCACAATCATTTGTTCGTTCTCAATAATGTCATTCAGACAATAAGGTGACGTGACTTTCAGCAACGATTCAATTTCATGAAGGTCGTAGTTGTCAATATTTAAATCAAGATCTGCGATGCTCATTGTACATAATATACAAAAGAAATACTATTTATATTCGTAATGCGAATATGAATAATAACCTGCGTAGAGTTAGGTGTCATCGGACCACTCGGGAGGGACGACCTTGGTTCCTCCTCCGTACCGGACCGCGTAATTGTTCTGGACCATGAGCTCGTTGATATCTACCCCGTTGTGGTACACCGTTGCGAGCAGCCTTCCGTACTTTTCTATCGAGACGTTGTCCAGAACAACCGTCTGGTTCAGCAACTTGTCCTCCAAAAACTTCTTGGCTATCACGGCTCTCTTTTTCTCGTTCTCGTTGCTGGAACGCATTTCAGGTGTATCAATACCGCTTAATCTCACCGAAAATCGATTCACTGGAAAGGATGCGTGAAGTTTCGCAGCAACTGTGATAGTATCGCCGTCATACACCTTGATGACCTTACATGCCTTTATGTCGGGAACAAATGGTTGGGTGTTCTTCCAGTGAGCCTCTCTGACGTCTTTATCGAGCCTGATATTGTGAGTAGCACTGTTGAAGCATATACAAACATAATACGAAAACCAGCGAGACGCTCGAGATGTCCACGATAATGATTGGGTTGTCATGACTTTACACGTTATATGGTGTATAACCCTTAAGTTGTTTTATAGGTAACCACACCATGGTCACAATAAATAGCGGCGATGTAAAATACGTAAAAAAATGAAATCATATAGTCTTGGTAAGAAACTGTAGTAAAGAAGTAACGCGTATTGTTAACAACGATGGTGAAAAACACAACTGGCGGAAGCAAACACAAGAACGTTGCGCGCAAGGCAATCAATGGAGGTCGAAGCTCTCGTCTTCGGATGATACAAGAAGAGGGAGAGCTCTATGCGGTCGTCACCAAGATCCTGGGTGGGTCCAACTGTTCGGTAACAGGGTCGGACAACGTAGAGCGACTGTGTGTGATACGCGGCAAGTTCCGTGGAGGAAAACGCAGAGATAACATGCTTCGAACAGGCACGCTTGTTCTTGTGGGAGACCGCGAATGGGAAACCACCGGAAAAAAACATACGTGTGACCTGTTGGAGGTATACGCGGACAGCGACAAGGACAAGCTGAAGACCATCGTGACAACGGTAAACTGGAGTTTCTTGACAGGGGTCGGGGAAATCGGATCTGTTCGGGCATCAGCCACGGACGACATCGAGTTCTGCGACAATACTGTAAACGAAGAGTACCAGGAACTGATAGAGAAGGAAACAGAGGGAACCAGTGTGTCTGTTATCGATTTCGGACACGAAGAAGATGTTGCTATAGACGACATCTAACCAACATAGGTTGTGGACATAAGAGGTGATCAGTTGTATATTTGTATTTTTGTATTTTTGTATTTTTGTATTTATACCTTTTGTGTAATAGCGTATTCTCTTACTGAACAACGCACTCCATCTGTCCATTAATATAAAAAGAAATCAACCTAAACATACGCAAAGTAGGAGTATATCTACCGCATAATAGCAGACACTGCTGTGTATTGACCCAGTATGAACAGAAACCGACCGAGATACCCGTCTTTTTTTAACAGACGAGATAATTACAGCACCCCGCCACCAAAGAAGGAAATTCGCATGGATTCTGGGACTGATTTTCCCGACGCAGGATTTCTTGAGTCGACCAAGACGACGAAGGACTCCGTGTTGACCTACGACCATATCCATAACGACGAACCAGAATCCGAACAACATAGCAAGGAGCCGTGTCAACCAGGCTGGGTGTATGGGTCGATTGACCCTGAAACCAGACATGCTGTCTGGAGAGATTTCTCCACTCCAGTAATGGATCAGGGTGAGTCCGTATACGACATTACCTTTGTAACGAACTGGATAAAGAACTTTGAAGAGGAAAAGGATACATATATCCACGAATATGGATATGACGCATATATGCGTCAATATCTCGTTTCCGAAGAGAACCTTTCCGATGGCGAAGAAGAATGCCACGACGACGGTGGCGATGAATATGACGAATGTACCGATGATGAGTACTAGGGGTTCATTTCGTTTAGTAATATAATAAAAAATATCCTCACCAAGTAGTGATGACTGAAGATGACAAATTGGATGCGGATTGGATAAATGAATTTGAAAATATAGACGTGTCTTACAATAAATTCTACAAGGAGGGGAATGACCTTGTACGCGTCACCTATGTATATGTTGGTAAAAACAATACAATTGAGCATGTAAAAAGAGAAAAGGTTATTCTGCGGCCGCAGAACATTCTCCCCTATAGCGTGTTGTTGGACCTCATACATACGCACACAGAAGGGTTCGCACACGAGTTTGACTTTCTTATCAAATACAATGTTACCCTGGATCCGTCGGATGTCAAACATATTATCAAGAGCGATTACCATGAGACGTATATTCACGAAACTTCCAGGATTGACAGTCTTGTGTTTGAAAATACAATTTCTATGTTTCAGGATCTAAACGAGGTATTTATTTTCTTCCGCGACAAGCCTGTAACATCCAGCAACAACAAAACAATCAAATTTCGTACCCACCGACCAAATTCGAAATCGAACAATCACAAGCGCACGGTGAAAATGAATAAGTAGTGTAAACATAATAAAAATAATATAATTTTATATGTATGTGTAAAGTAGCATTGATTACTGGGATCACTGGCCAGGACGGTTCATACCTCGCTGAATTACTGCTTGAAAAAAACTATGAAGTGTGGGGAATTATTCGAAGGTCGTCAAGTATCAATACGGGGAGGATTGATCATATCTTCAATTCTCTGAATCTGCGGTATGGTGACCTATCCGAACCCGTCAATATAATGAATATTCTCAATGAAATTAAGAAGACATATGTGGATGATGACTTCCAACGCCTCGAGGTATATAACCTCGCAGCAATGAGTCATGTGAAGGTATCATTTGATATGCCAGAGTATACATGCGACATAGACGCTGCCGGAACATTGCGCATATTAGAAGCCATTAGAAACTGTGGGATTCCGTTAGAAAAGGTTCGGTTCTACCAGGCATCTACATCTGAACTATACGGGAAAGTGGTAGAAGTTCCTCAAAAGGAGACCACTCCTTTTTATCCCCGTTCTCCTTACGGAGTCGCCAAGTTGTATGCGTATTGGATAACCAAAAACTACCGAGAGGCGTATGATATGTATACTTGTTCCGGCATTTTATTTAACCATGAGAGTCCTCGTCGCACACATAACTTTGTAACCAGAAAAATCACACTTGGACTGGATAAAATTATTAGCGGTAAGCAAGAGAACCTCGTATTAGGCAACATCAACTCGTTGCGTGATTGGGGGCACGCAAAGGACTATGTGAGGGGGATGTGGATGATAATGCAGAATGATACCCCAGATGACTTTGTTCTTTCTACGAATGAGTATCACAGCGTCCGCGAATTTGTGGAGAAGGCATTTGCACTCAAAGGATTTGATATTAAGTGGAAGGGGGAGGGTGTAAATGAGATAGGATATGACGAAAAATCGGGTCGCGAACTGATTCTTGTGTCGGAAAAGTATTTTCGACCGACCGAAGTAGACGAACTGCTTGGTGACAGCTCAAAGGCCCAGCACGAACTTGGGTGGAAGCCAACCTACACATTCGATGAGTTAGTAGAAGAAATGGTGGAGCATGACTGTAGTAACAACCGTTGTTCTATCAACTATTGATAGGCAGACAGACCGGTTGACGCAACAGCACTAATAATAACAATAATAATATCAACATCGTGGATTTTATTATTGATTGTGGTAGACACATGTGACTCATGCATGATTCGCGGAGCTCGACGGCAGCTTTGCCCCAGATGTCTTATAATGTGCCAGAGATGTGCATTCTACCTTTCCGCCAGGCTTATGAAGAGGTTGTGGAGCAGTATATGAAATAGCACCTCGTTTTAATTTAACAATCGGCAATACTCCGCTTTTATGTAATAAAGTATATAGGTTATCGTTATCGAAAAACACGTTGCGTCCCTGGTGGCCCGGGAGATGTGCGATCTTTAATACACAATCTTTCGATGAAAAAATGTCACACAGTTTTAGCTCAATATGATACACCACTTCCATGTACCCGGTAAGTAGTGGCAACATGTCACGATAATGATTCACCAATATATGAACCGCGTCTGATCTTACTCCATATAAGTAGGACTGGTAGTGATACTTGTCTGTTTGGGAACTATCGTTGTATCCATACAATTGAGTTCGACTGCGAACCATTAATTTGTAGAAATGATACACTGGGGCGGTAAGGTAATAGGAGTCGTTTGTAAATACAAGATAATCATGCGTGTTTCGATAATGATTGTCGAGGTAGAACACGCATTTACCAATATCCAGCGAACTGGTGTTTGGTATTTCGAACAATTCTATTGCTGGAAAGAGTCGGTTCATTAGGTTTTTCAGATGACCTCCATATATGGTATCGCTGCTATTTACAACGACAATCTTGTTGTTACTAAATGAAAGTTTTATAATATTGTTGATGATGGTCTTCACTTTAGTTAATGTGTCTGTATGACATGCTATCATAGTAAGCACCTTCTTGTTGTGCAAATCGGCATCGCTCGGAAGCCTGTTCAGTTTCGCCGATTCGCTTATTTTGTTCCACATATATATCGGTAGTCGCGTGTTGGTTGTTTTATATAATATTTCTGATAGCATATACAAGATGTTCTTTTATATCAGGATATATAATAAAAATGATTATGGGTGTAATACTTGATTAATTAGTATGAAGACATGAAACCCAAATATATACTTACCACGCGATTTAACAATGACACCTGGATGGAAAATGAAGCTCATAGGACAAAAATCCAAGGGATACGCTGTATATACGGTTCCCCCCACCCAATTGCCTCTAAAATTGTGCCTCGGGAACCTGTCTGTGTGATTGAGATGAACAATACCCAGAACAGAATCATGGGTGTGGGACTGATTCGAAACGAACCTCACCCGCGTTGCGAACATATTCCGTATAGTACTGGAAATTACAACCGATTTGTATTCACCGGTCGATATCGATTAGACAGATGCGACCTCTCGCAAGATCTGCTTGATATTCTTGATTACATATTGTTCAAAGAAAAAACCCACCTGAAACGTGGTGCGGGATTCACGACAGTTCCAGATAAGCTCTTATTCCATCGGACGTGTGAGGGCAGGGACATTATACGCGAAATCACTGCTCGTTTTGTGGAAAAATACAAAAACGCGAATGTGGCGGCAGATGTTCTACTCACGCAACAACATACATAAAGATTTTCTACGTAGAAGTATAATGACCGATACGAACGAAACAGACACGAATATAGACAACTATACCTATGCGGAGCTTCTTTTTCTCTTGAACCTTGATGACGCGCAGGCAACGGACCCGGTCGCAATTGGCGAAGTAGCTGATAAATTCATCCAGAAGTATACGCGGGCAAACAAACCAAAACTGGTAACCTTTTTCAGGGAAATCCGAAAAGTATTGATTCGATATGCCAAGGAGATTCAAACCGGCAACGTGGGTGGACAAGGTGGTCCCCAATCAAAACAAACCGAAGAATGGATACAAGACGCAGGAGGACTTCCGCAGGAGAATAAACGCCAAAAAGATAAAATAACCGACCGATTCCAGAAGGTGGACGTATACGAGAATTCCTATTTTCCGATGGAACGGGAGCAGTTGGGTGTCAACAATACCTATGATGTCCCGGTCGCCCAGGACGGAAAACTCAACCCCACTCTTCAGAATACAGTGAATCGCATGGTAGTTCTTGACAGCTTTTATCGCCAAGAATCGGCTGGTGGGAATATCAGCACCGACTATACGCTTGACTTGTCAGACAGGCTTACCAAGGTATTAAACATGCGGGTGTGGTCTATTCAGATTCCGCTCACCTATTACAACATCGACGACGTCTATGGCAACACCTGTTTTTGGATAACCAACCAAGACCAAAATGTTCCGATTTCAATACCGCCTGGAAGTTACACCCCCGCCACGCTGGTATCGGCCATAGTTGCGGCATTCGCCGATGCTGGATTTGTATTCCCGACTATCCCCGTTGTATATAACTCCATTACCTATAAAATAACGATGTATCTGAACGGTGGAACCTTTGTTCCTCCTCCCGAGTCGCCCTTTTCTGCGTTTGAGATTGACACGACAACGGTCATCACCTTCTTCAATGCCGAAAAGGCCCTCATCTGTAAAGAAACGTGTATACCGCAAGCGCTTCATGTCAACGAAACGCTTGGATACAGCATGGGGTTTCAGACAAAGAGTGGGTTCTACAACGTTGACGCATCTGGCAACGTTGGTGACTCCATTGTAGATCTGTTTGGGCCTCGCTACTTCATTTTGGTGGTCGATGATTTTACCCAGAATCATTTGAACAATGGCATGGTCACCATCACAGAGCCCTCGAAAATAGTAAGGCTACCGTCGTATTATACAACCGATCATCCCTATGTATGCGAAGACATATCGGGGAACCTCGTTCCCGAACTCATCCAAAGTTCTCCGCGAACCCTCACTCAGAATCAGCTATATACCATCAACGAAATCATCAAGAATAATAAAAACAACCTGGACACGCGTGCCAAGGCACCCACCACCACAAACGTGCTGGGCATTCTTCCCATCAAACCAACCACAACGGGTTCAATGTATGTCGATTTTAGTGGACCCATCCAGGAGAATCAGCGGACCTATTTTGGACCCGTGGACATAGAGAGACTGCGCGTTCGTCTATTAGACGATAAGGGAAACACGGTCAATTTGAACGGAGGGAATTGGTCATTCACTCTCGTGTGCGAACTGTTGTATCAATACTAACCAACGAATAGCACGTGTATGGATTTTTTCGTGTTGAAAATAATCGAACTATAATATATCATGTTTACCATCGACAACATCATATATCAAATCGGAACCAATGGTCCGGCCGCTCTTTTTTTTGTATCGCTTTTTGTTTTATATACAAAAACCAAATATACGACGGTGTTCGTGATTGGGAGCTTCGTGAACGTGTTGGTTAATTACCTTCTTAAGGGCATATTTGCTCAGCCGCGACCAGGGGACACTACCATGGAAATTGAAAAAATGTATCGTGGGATTCGCAATTTCAATAGGTTCGGCATGCCGTCTGGACATACTCAACTGGCCGTCTTTTCGTTAGTATTCATCCACCTTGCTACACGAGATATAAGGTTGACGACTGGGTACTTGGCGATTACGCTTTTGGTTATATACCAAAGAGTTCATTACGGATACCATTATATTGGGCAAACCGTCATTGGTGCCCTGTTCGGATGCCTTTTTGCGTGGCTGTTCTTTCGCTACGGAGAGAAAGTGCACAAAGGAACCGTTGGCTTCAAAAAGGACGACTTCTATTTCGGATTGGGATCGGGATGAGTTGGCTATGTTGCTTTTGCTGTAAACTTACTTGTCCAGTAACTAAGCGTGAGCTTTTCGTATTGAAACGTTTTCTCCTTGAATTCGCGGAGCGTTTGATCCAACAGTTCTGCCGTGATATCCGACCATTCTTCCACATTCAGAACGGGGAGACCGTCGAACAGCTCGTCAAAATAAGGTGTGCTCATAATTGGAATTGCTCCCATACACAGCGCTTCCCATGTACGGTGACAATCGTATCCATTTCCGTAAGGAGATAATACAAACGCATACTCGCACTTTTTCTCCCATGTTTGCGATCGCGACAGATGATTTTCGGACTTGACCATCAACTCTGGCGGAATCGTCTGTATCGCCGCATTGCGCTGCCCGTATCTGTCTGGAGAAAAATGGACGTTACAGAAAATCTTGGCTTGTCTTTCATGGAATGGTCTCGATTTGTGCATTAGCCGTTTAAGAAGGATCTCTTGTTCGCAAGGAAGATACCCCTCGGTGTGCATTCGCCACCAATGATCGGGAATTTCACTGATTGTATGATAGTCCAGTCCAATCGGCAGATGTTGAAGTTTCGATGACGGGGGAGAAAACAGGTTCTGTGCATACCATGTGTTGAGATAATCGTTCTCCATGATCTTCTGAAATAATTCGGGGCGCAGAGCCTCGTCCGGAACGGCCAGGTCGGAGTCGCCAGTCACCAGGTAAAACTTGTGGGTGATGCGAGGCAGATACCGTAATACAAACGTACGAAGAAGATGCGAACAGACGTAAATGGACATATTTTCATGCTGCTGCATGTTTTCCAGATACTCGATGGCCGTATCACATGAAGACGCGGGGTTGTCTGCGCGAACAGAACAACTTTTAAGAATGCCGCGGCTGCTGACATATTCACAATTGTTTTCCATAATAACTATACAATTGTTCATATAGTTATATTGTTTTCCGTATTTATATAAGCTGTCGTGCCATACACCACGCGGTCCCTTACTCAAACTCTGGATCCGTGGGAAAGATGATCTCTGGCGATATCCTTACGCGTGCCTCGTTCTTGAAAACGGCATACAAGTGAAAACTTCGGTGCTCGCAATCCTGTGGGGGGGCATGGGGTGCCCAATGATACGGCTTAACCGGACCAGCGGTGCCTATATTTTGTTTCAGTAAAAACTCGGGTATTAGATCCAGTCTGGGCTTGCCGTCGTAGAAACTGTCGATGAACTTTTCTGTGCGGTAAATCGCAAATCCACAGAATGCCGAGTATACCGATATGAGGCCATCTGGGGGACAGGTATCAAGAAGGTAGTTTACCGCGTCAATGTAAATTTGATGACCATTGGGTTGGTCAAAGTGCCACATGCTAAACACAAGATGCTTCATCGAGAGTGCCCACAAATCGTAATAGAATGGTTTGTTGAAAGAGAGAGAATCCCAGTCCTTTCTATAGAGGTATTTCTTGAAGATATCTGCCTTCACTGGGTGAGTACATATTTCGTCTGCGTCCATCATGATAAAATACTCATAATCTTTGTATGATTTGCGAATAGCGTCCAGGAGAGAATTACGTGCGTTGGCTATCTTATAGGTCCGTGGCGTCGAGTTCCCTGGAGGATAAGGGTTGTCGATCACCACCATATTTGCGTTCTGTTTTTTAAGATCTTGTAATACCTCCCACGTATCGTCACTGGATCTATCGTGGAAAAATACCATGACAAATTCATCGAATACTGTGCCTAACGTATTCATGTTCGCAACGATCTTGGGCAAGTAGCGCCCTACGTCTTTTACGGCACTACACATACAACATTTGTTCATATTATACTTGTGTACTTAATTCCACTGTAGGTAACGTAAATGCTATGCGAGAGAATAATCTCCACATATAGTAATAGTAGGTAATGGGTGCCGGCATTCTTCCCACGACCATACACGACAACAAGCTCTACTTTCTTTTCGGAAAAGAGAACAAATATGCCGATACTCCGGGGTGGAGCGACATCGGTGGAGGTACAGACAACAACGAGAGCTTTCTGGATACCGCGTCGAGAGAAGGCATGGAGGAGCTCACCGGATTTCTGGGCATGGAGAAGGATATCAAGAAGCTTCTCACTAAACACGGCAACTACAAGATTGATTTTGGCGAGCCGCACAGACGCTACCGCGTTCACATCTTTCCCATGAAATACGACCCTAACCTGCCTGTTTACTACAACCACAATCACCGGTTCCTCGAGAGAAAACTGTCGAAGAACCTCATCAAGAACTCCAAGATCTTCGAGAAGGAGCAAATCAAGTGGATATGTGAAGACGACATCCCCAAGATGCGTGCGCAGTTCCGCCACTACTTCCGCGACGTTGCGGACCAGATACATGCTGAGAAATCCGACATTCGCGCGTTTATTCGACGTTCGAATCGCAGAAAAAAGGGCACTAAAAAAAAAGCACCAGTTTCTTCGAAAAAGAGAGGACGGACCCGTAGAAAGAAGTGAATGATTTGATCATGTTTATGTCAGTAAATAAACATGAACCCGTTCTCTGAGTAAGCTAATAGGTTACTATATATTATTTGTTTCCTCCTTCTTTTCCGCCTTCTTCTTGGCCTCTTCCTCCGCCTTCTTCTTGGCCTCTTCCTCCGCCTTCTTCTTGGCCTCTTCC
>ERZ807291.5107-NODE-5107-length-16780-cov-6.014170_pt1 | contig 16780 bp, 18 predicted proteins | sample MGYA00521257_ERZ807291 | MGnify/ENA primary metagenome ERZ807291 (study PRJEB31413, sample SAMN03169783) | marine metagenome | biome: Marine; feature: Water; material: Subsurface seawater | place: North Sea | collected 2011-04-28 | depth 1 m m ... | reverse complement strand
CGTACGTGTTGTCGAAACGGAAGTCGCAGGTGATGAGGCAAAACATCTACGTAAATCGTTGCCTTTTATTATGGAAGAGGAGGTCATCGACGATATCGATAATCTTCATTTCGCGTACCGGTCCCTAGAGGGTACAGGCTTACAGGTGGCGCTTGCGGCGCGAACCTCGGTGGAACACTGGCAGCAGCAGTTACCGGACGATTTTGATGGTCAGTGGATTCCCGAAAGCTTGCTGCTTCCGGTTGGTTCTGGAGAGGCATGCCTTGTGGTCGAGGAGGACAGCGTGCTCATCCGGTGGAGCGCTACCGAGGGTGCACGTCTTGCACCTTCGCTGGTGAGCGCTCTACTTGACTCACTCGATACCCCTCCGAGCACACTTATCATCTATGGGCACAATCAAGCGGACGATAAGGCCCTTGCTCCCGCCGCAATGCAGGACCGAATCCAGTGGCGAAACGGTGGATTTGGCCACGCGTTATTGCTCAGTAATGTCGATGAGGCTCAGCTAGATCTGCGCCAAGGGGACTACGCGCCGCGGTTACCCTTGCACCGCTGGTGGGGACACTGGCGCCGAGTGGCTGTGGTGGCGGGCATTGCTCTAACACTGCAATTAGGGGCTGACCTTTTGACGTATCAGCGTCTTAAATCAGAAAACTTAGCGCTGCGATCCGCAATACAAGACAGTTACCGACAAGCTAACCCGAAAGGCGCTGTTGTCGACGTCGAAAAGCAGTTGGACCGTCAGCTCGCGGAGTACAACGCGGGCGTAGCAGGGGTTGCTTTTACACCGCTTCTAGCCACTATTACGCAAGCCTTAGCCCTCGAGGGTGATGTGAGTGTTAGCACCCTGAACTTTAACTCGGGTAATGGCGAGATCCGACTCGATTTACTCGCGGACAATTACACGTCTGTGGAATCGCTGCGTCAGCGTCTCGAGCAATCGGGCATGGTGGCTATTCTGGAAACGTCGTCATCGCGTGAAGACCGAGTCCGCGCACGCTTACGAATAGAGGCGCGTCGGACATGAAGAACTGGTTCTTAGAGTTGACACGCAGAGAGCAGCTTTACTTACTCGCATTGGCAGCAGTACTCGTGCTGTGGGTTGTCTTTCAGCTACTACTTGCGCCCGCTGCGGCTCAGAGAGATCAAATGATGGACAACAACCGCAACGCGGCGGCTCTGTTGGCACGGGTGGATGTAAAGGTGAGCCAGTTGATCGCCCTCAGAAGCGAGGCAGGCAGTAAAGCGGTGGGCTCTTTATCCGCCACGATTACGCGCTCCACCGAATTGGCAGAATTATCTGTTAGGCGTCTACAACCCAATAGTCGCGGCGAGGTTCAGGTGCGCTTTGAAAGCGTTGACTATGACGCGCTCGTCACTTGGCTTCATCGCATTGAGGCCGTCGAAGGATTGGTGATTGTCGACGCATCCATTGCGCAAGCGGGTCGAAGCGGCGGCGTGAACGCTACGGTAAGACTGGCTGAAGCGAGCTAATGCTGACACGCTCTCGTTATGCAGGCGGGCTGGCCGCCATTGTTGCGCTGCTGTTTCTGTTAGCTACTTTACCGGCTCGATTGGTGAGCTATTGGCTGCCTCAAGAGGCTCGGTTAGCGGGCATAACGGGGACTCTGTGGCATGGCTATGCAGCCCGCGCAAGTGTCGATATCTTAGGTAAGTCGGTACATTTGGGCGCGCTGAACTGGTCTCTAAAGCCTTGGTCTCTCTTGCTGCTCAGTCCCGATGTTAGTTTCTCTAGTCGCTGGGGTAGCCAAAACCTGTCGGGAAGGGTCGCGGTAGGCGTTTCCGGCCAAGTCACTTTAACGGACCTCAATGGCTCTATAGATATCCGCTTTCTCCGCGAATTGCTGCCACTGTATGTCGGTGGTGAACTACAGTTTCAGGGGGTAAATGCTGTGCTCGCGCTCGATGAGCGTATCAATGTTAAGCAGCTGTCAGGGCGCGTGCTGTGGCAAAAGGCGGTTTGGGCGGCCAGCATGGGCGATGTCGCCTTGGGTAACTATGTTTTAGATTGGGGAGAGGGGAAAGGTCCGATTAGCGCCCAGCTACTCACATTGTCGGGGCCACTGGAGCTTGCGGGACAGGTCGCTTTGGACAGTAATCGCTATCGCGTTGATATTACTTTACGCGGGCCCGCAGTTCGCAACACGCGTTTAAGCGATTCGTTTAGATTACTCGCAGCGCCCGTCGCTGACGGTTTTGATCTCAAGCTCGAAGGTAATTTTTAGCACCGGCGGTAATCTGTGCTGCCTGTGCACATGTGCGGCAACGCGGTAAGCTTGGCCGATAAAATTTACGATGATTTGTTAAGGAGTTATCTCAGATGGCATCAGCCTCGGGAAATGGCGCGCATTGGTCGAGCCGCTTTGCATTTATCATGGCGTCTGTAGGCTTTGCCGTTGGGTTGGGCAATATTTGGCGCTTCCCCTACGTGACCGGGGAGAACGGCGGTTCTGCGTTCATCGTGATTTATCTCCTGTGCGCAGTGGCTATTGGTGTTCCTTGCCTAATAGCGGAGTTGATGATCGGGCGACGAGGGCAACAAAGCCCACCGCGGTCGATGGCCAGAGTAGCTGAAGAGTCGGGTCATTCCAGGCTCTGGGGCTCAGTGGGTGGGCTCGGTGTGTTAACCGCATTCACGATCGCCGTCACCTATGCGGTGGTGGTCGGCTGGGTACTGGCGTACCTGTACAAGGCGGCAATGACCGGTTTTGCTAATTATGACGCGGTAACTGCATCGGCGGACTTTGACAACTTGCTGGGTAGCAGCGGCGGCATGTTGTTTTGGACCTTGGTGGGTAATGTTCTGGTAGGCGCAATTATCTTTGCTGGGGTTAAAGGCGGCATTGAGCGGGCAGTGAGCATCATGATGCCGCTGATGTTTGCTCTGCTTGTTGGACTGGGTATTTACAATATGTTCGCGGGTGGATTTGCTGAAACGCTAGAGTGGCTTTTTACGCCTGACTTCAGCAAAGTAGGCCCCGATACGCTTCTTGCTGCGGTGGGTCAGGCATTTTTCTCTATTGGCGTGGGTATGGGGGGCATGATGACCTATGGCTCATACTTGCCCCGCTCGTTCTCGATACCGGGCGCCGCCGTTATTGTGGTGTTTGCGGACACTTTGGTGGCATTGCTAGCTGGTTTTGTTGTGTTCCCCGCGGTGTTCCACCATGGGCTCGATATTGGTAGCGGTGCGGGACTTATTTTCCAAACGCTCCCCGTCGCTTTCGCGCAAATGCCGGGTGGGCACCTGTTCTCCGTACTGTTTTTCGTTATGTTGGCAGTGGCTGGCGTGACCTCAATGGTGGGCTTGTTGGAGTCAGTCACTAACTGGGTCGACGGTCGTGTCAAGATTAGTCGCCATGTAGGTACCGCACTTGTTGTGGCGACTGTTACCACCTGCAGCGTTGTAAGCGTACTGTCTTATAACGTTTGGGCAGACGTTGGTGTGGCGGGCATGAATTTTAATGAGTTCACTGAATTCCTATATGGGCAGCTCTTTTTGCCCGTCAACGGTTTGTTGATCGCCCTGTTTGCCGGCTGGTTCATGTTGCGCGAGCACAGTCGGGATGAGATTGCTGCGTCGCCGGGTATTTATGCCTCTTGGCGATTCTTAGTCCGCTTTGTCGCTGTGCCTGCGATTGCGGTAATTTTGATCACAGGTTTGATGTGACATGACAGTTGATATGACAATGATTGCGACACTAACGGATTGGCTGTGGTCTTATGTTCTGATTATTGCGCTACTGGCCGTGGGGCTACGCTTCACAGTGGGCACGCGCGCTGTGCAGGTGCGCTATTTCATAGCGATGTTCAAAGGCTTACTTGGCAGTCACCTAACGGGTACGTCTCGCGGTATTAGTGGCTTTCAAGCTTTGGTGGTTAGTATCGCTGGGCGTGTCGGTGGCGGAAATATCGCAGGCGTTGCGGTAGCCATCACTTTAGGGGGGCCGGGCGCACTGTTTTGGATGTGGCTCATAGCCCTGCTCGGTATGGCAACGAGTCTTTTCGAATGTGCTCTTGCACAGCTCTATAAGCAAAAGCATGTCGATGATGATTTCCGCGGGGGGCCCGCATACTACATGCGCCATGGCCTCGGCTGGCGAGTCATGCCAGTGATTTACTCGGTGCTGTTGCTAGTGACTATTGGGCTTGGTTTCAACGCCGTTCAATCGTATTCGGTCACGCACTCAGTCGAGTCGGCCTTTGGAATACCGGCGTGGCAATCGGGTATTGTTCTGACAGCTGTTATGGGTCTCGTTATGTTCGGTGGCATTCGACGGGTGGCATTATTCTCTGAAATTGTCGTTCCGGTTATGGTGCTTGGCTATTTCTTAGCGGCTCTCGCCGTGGTTGTGATGAATATTAGTGCTGTACCAGACGCTTTGGCGCTTATTGTGCGCTCGGCCTTCGGTCTGGATCAGGTGGTTGGTGGCGGCATCGCGGCCGCGATTATGCAGGGTGTACGTCGGGGCTTGTTCTCAAACGAAGCGGGATTAGGTACTGCCCCCAATGTCGCTGCTGCTGCCGATGTACCGCATCCCATTTCTCAAGGACTCGTACAGGCACTCAGCGTTTTCGTGGATACCATCGTCTTGTGTACGTGTACCGCGCTTATCATTCTACTGTCGCCAATCTACCAGCCGGGTGCCGCAGACGTGGAGGGGGTTGCATTGACACAGCTGTCTCTAGCCGCCCATATCGGGCCTTGGGGTGAACCACTTGTTAGCATCGCCTTAGTGATGTTCGGTGTCAGTTCTATTGCGTATAACTGTTATCTTGGAGAGAACAGCATCGCTTATTTTGAATCTCTTCCCAAAAGCTCAATCACGGTCTTTAGAGTTGCCGTAATGCTGCTAATTGGTTGGGCGTCGCTGCAAGACTTGGGTACGGTTTTTGGCTTTGCTGATCTCACCATGGGGTTGTTAGCGGTGGTCAACTTGTGGGCCCTATGGGCGCTCTATCCGATAGCACGGAGGCTTTTGGCTAACTATGAGGAGCAGCGCGCAGGGGGCACGCCCGTGTTTGTGTTGAACCAGCTGCCCGATCTTGATTTGGATGAGGCAAGTTGGGGCACTCCCGCGGAGCCGGAAAAAACGGGCTAACCCGAACGTAGCAATAACATTGCCGAGACGCAGGTTGAGTTAATTAATTAACCCGCCTCCGACAAGGTCACATCGAATGACTGCGGTTGGTTATTTCGGAGCGCTCGAATAGTGACCGTGTCACCCACCTTGAATTGCTCCATTGCCGATAAGTAGTCGTCGTGGGTGCGCACGGGCTGATCATCGATATGAGTAATAATGTCGCCCAGTCGAATATCACCGCGAGGCCCTCGTGATGCTCCAATCATACCGGCCTGTGCCGCAGGTAAACCGCGAAAAACTCGCACGATAGCCACGCCTTTAACACCGTAACGGCGGGTCCATTGGTCATTAGCGAGCTCTATCCCCAATATAGGACGCAATATCTTGCCGTAGGCAATGAGCTGCGGAATGACTTCTTTAACCATGTTGACGGGGATGGCAAAGCCAATGCCCGCACTGGCGCCACTCGGTGAGAAGATGGCGGTATTAACCCCTATGACTTGACCAAGCGAATTAAGTAGCGGGCCACCTGAGTTGCCTGGATTGATGGCGGCATCGGTTTGGATAACACCTTGAATACGACGATTACTGGGTGAGGCTATTTCTCGGTCGAGTGCGCTCACCACGCCAACCGTGAGCGATGAGTCGAGGCCAAAGGGGTTTCCAATAGCGAGCACTTTTCGGCCCACTGATAGCTCCGAAGAGTCACCCAGTGGAAGCGGTTGAAGGCCTTCAGGTGGTTTCTCTAAGCGCAGCACAGCGAGATCTCGCTCAGGCGCAATTCCCACAAGCTGTGCGGCATAGTCACCCTGATCTTGGATCGATACCGTCAGTTTGTCGGCCCCGGCAACAACATGGAAGTTGGTCACGATTAAGCCGCTATCGCTCCATATAAAACCAGACCCCGCGCCTTTAGGAATCTCTGCCACGTTGAGGGAGAATAAATTTCGGCGAAGCGCGCTACTGGTGACGGAGACGACTGCGGGACTTGCTTTGCTAAAAATATCAGTAGTGTTGCGCTCGTCATCGGTAGCAAAGCTCAAGTAGCTGGGTGCAGTAGCGAGGTCGACCGTGCTTGCGGTATCAGTCTCGGCCGCATTTGTCAGCGGCGTTAACGCGGCAAGCGTGATGAGAAGCGCTTTCCATCTTTTACTCATGTCGGCCCCTGTATTTATGCTTGCAGTGCTCTGATTCGATCCTCTAGCGGTGGATGGGAGCGCAACAGCTGGCCGAGGCTAGATTTACCGGGCCGGATCCCAAAGGCGGTGAGCTCTCCGGGTAGCTCGCTGGGCATACCTTGCTCTACGCGCAAGCGTTGGAGTGCGGCGATCATGTCATTAGACGTGGTGAGCGAGGCTCCAGCGGCGTCTGCTCGGTATTCTCTATAGCGAGAAAACCACATAACAATCATGCTTGCGAGGAAGCCCAGTACTATCTCTGCGACTATCGTCACGATGAAATAGCCAATGCCATAGCCTCGCTCAGTTTTAAAAACAACGCGATCCACGGTATGGCCTATGATGCGGGCAAAGAACATCACAAAGGTATTTACTACGCCTTGTATGAGCGTGAGTGTAATCATGTCGCCGTTGGCCACGTGACCGATCTCATGAGCAAGGACTGCACGAACTTCATTGGGTTGAAAGCGCCTTAACAGCCCGGCACTTACGGCTACCAATGCATTATTTCGATTCCAGCCGGTCGCGAATGCGTTAGCAGTCTCAGAGGGAAATACACCGACCTCGGGTCGACCAATGCCTGCTTCGTCGGCAAGCCGGTGGACAGTCTCAAGTAACCATTGCTCATCTTTGTTGCGAGGCTCGGTAACGATATAGGTGCCGGTGCCGCGTTTCGCCATCCACTTAGACAGAAAGAGCGATATAGCCGAACCCCCAAAACCAAACAGCGCACAGAAGACCAGCAGCGCTTTAAGATTCAGGTCAACGCCATTGGCCATAAGAATGCTCTCGAAACCCAATAGGTTGAAGATCAGGCTGACAAGCACCAAAACAGCTAAATTGGTTGCGAGAAAAAGAAGTATGCGCATGTTTAATTCTCCACAGTAGCCGCGGTTTGTTCGTCAGTTGCGGCTTGTTCCTCAGTAATAGGCGCTTGTTCGGAATTTTCAAGGGGGAGTTGATCAATCGCATCGTCTGGTAGAGGCACCATCGAGACATCAAGCGGGGGTAATTTTCCCTCGCTCAGTTCTAATGCCACGGTTTCGCAGCGTAGCGCGGTGTCTTTCGAACTCAGCTCAAATACGGTATTTGCGACTTCGTCGTGGTGTGGGAAGTGCATGACTTTGCTCACATCGCGGCCATCTGCCCAGCGCTTACCGCGCCCCCAATAATGGCCATCGTGATTACGGATGATGTAAACATTGCTCATGGTGTAGACGTTCCCTTGCTTGAATAAATTATATGGATAAATCAGTAACAGGCTTAGTTGTTACTTATCGGGTTAAGAAATCTTTGGCTTCATTGATCTTTGCTGCGAGATAGTTATTGCCGCCGCGATCCGGGTGCAATTTTTGAATAAGACTGCGATGAGCCTGTACGATATCTTCTTCGCTTGCCTCCTCGGTTAAACCCAAAATGGCGAGAGCCTCACTGCGATTCATCTCTGTTTGTGAGGGCCGCGCTTGGTCACCGTGGTCTGCGTCGTCGCCCATGCCGTCGGGGAAGCGCTGCTCAAGATAACTCAGCAAAAGCTGCGTCGAATCTTCGTCTTCACTTCGGCAATAGTCGAGGAGGCTCAAAAGCTGGTCGCGCGTCATTTCGCTAAGCAGCCAGTCTTTGAAAGGCCCCAAGATGACTTCGCCCGACAACTCGCCGCTGCTGTGGTCAAGCTTCATGCGTAAAATCGCACTGTTAACTTCCGACTGCTGGCCATTGGCATTACCCTGCCGGCGCTGCCACCACTGGTTCAGGTGCGGGAACGCCCTAATCAAAATAGGCAGAGATTGCCTCAATACAACCGCGAGCCCGGTTAGCGCCGCGCCGATCCAATGCATTTTTCCGGTCAGTGCGAGTAGTAGAGCCGCGACTGCGGCCGCGCCTAAAATCAGCTGGACGTAACCCGAGCGTCGTTTGTGAGGTGGCATAGCTTGTACGCGCTTCACTAGGATGAATAGCGCGATCGCAATAGCTAGTAACAGTATTAGTCTAGGCACGGTACACCTTGTTCAATTCGCAGGTTATCGGTCGGCTAATGCAACAGGCTGAACGAACTTCCTACAACATTAGGGCGATGGTTTTTTGGGCAATTGATCAAGCAGTAGTTTATCACCCTCGCGACCCGAACTGGTGAGTGCAATTCGCCCACCTTGTGCGTATCTCGCCACCGCGCCTAGCAGTTCTTTGAGCCGATGAGCGCTATTGTGATCGAAGCGTGCGTAAACTCCACCACTTAATTGCGCCATTTGCTCAAAAAGGGCCGCTACCTCTGTGTTCGTGCCCTCCTGAAACAGAAAGAGCGGCTGATTACGTACACGGCATTGAGCGGCTAAATTCAGCAGTTGCGAGTGGCTTTCCTCGACGGCGTCACCGATAAAAACGAGTCCCCGCACGGGGGTGGCCGGTGTCGCTGAATTTAAATAATGCTTAAGCAGTCGAGCGATTTGAGTAGCGCCACCTAGGCACGTCACTGCTTCCATATGCGCTAATAGCTCGTTCGCAGAGGTCAACCAAGGACTGTGTTGAAACTCTCCAAAACCGCGGTAATAGCAAAGCTGGATAGCGAGCCCAGTGCCCGACTGTGCGGCAGCGAACATCTCGCGATGGAGTTGCATGGCCTGTTGCCAAGATGACTCGCGACTCGCGGTTGCATCGAGAGCAAACAGCAATCGGGGCTGACGCTTTGCCACGGTTCTGATGGCGCGAGCTTTGCTTAGAAATGCGCTGACGGCATTATCGGTCTTTTTTGTGGGATATTGGTTTGAAATGGGGGCTACCGTTTAGATGACTCAATGTGTTGTATGACTAAGCGTGCTCTGATGAGACCGCGATCTGACCAAGCCGTCAAGTACCAGCTGGTTGCTCAGAGCGCTACTTTTCTTCAGCCCCCCTTGCCCGGAATCCACGGCTTGTTATTTGAGCGGATTGCCCCCACTTAGTTTAAACAGTCGCTATAGTCGATCCTAAAGTCACAGGGTGGTCGTGTATTTAGCGTATGCCCTTGCTGAGGAGTTAAATCATGGGTTTATTCGATATTCGTAAAAAACACGCGCTGCCCGATGCTGCGTCAGCGTTGCCCGGCAGAGAGACGCCGATGGCAATCGGCAATGTCCACGCGGTTTTGGCTACACCACTGTGCCCGCCATTCCCTGAGCACTTACAACAGGCGATTTTTGGCATGGGTTGCTTTTGGGGCGTCGAGCGAATTTTCTGGAATATTCCGGGCGTATACACCACCGCGGTAGGTTATTCAGCGGGCATGACACCGAATCCAGACTATAAAGAAGTGTGTTCTGGACAGACTGGTCACAACGAAGTGGCGTTGGTTGTCTTTGACCCAAAAGAGGTCAGCTATGCCGAGCTGTTAAAAGTATTTTGGGAAAATCATAACCCGACACAGGGCATGCGTCAGGGGAACGATTACGGCACCCAGTACCGCTCGGGTATTTATACGTTTAGCACTGAGCAGCAAGCCGCAGCCGAAGCGTCAAAGGTGGACTATCAGGCCCGTTTAAAGGCGGCAGGGTTCGGTGAGATCACTACCGAGATTACTGAGGTCACACCGTTTTATTATGCGGAGGACTATCACCAGCAATATCTGCATAAAAATCCCGGTGGTTACTGTGGGATTGGAGGGACCGGGGTTGCATGTCTTATTGGTACCGGAGTGGCAGCCGACGCTTAAATAATGGGCTAATTTGATCCGGGTAACTCACGCGCTAGCGCCGCATTGACGGCCGTGTCGACGCTGAGTATCCGATCACCAAGGTGGCGTAGCGACGCCCCTATTTGCTGGGCAAGCTCTACTTCGAAGGGTATAAAGCCGCCTTCGGGCCCTATAAGCACTGTCGCTTCTAGGCCCGTGTCTGCGGGTAGCGGCCCATGCTCCCCGGGGTGCAGGCAGTATATTGGCGCATGCCCGGCAATACCGTTGAGTTGATCTTCCATAAAAGGGCGAAAACGGGTGTGTAACACGACCTTGGGGAGAATCGTGTCGCCACTGCGCTCTAAGCCTGCGCGAAGCGCCTCGTCAATTCGATCTTTGCCCAGAAGCGGCGTTTGCCAGAAGCTTTTCTCGACACGGTAGCTGTTAATCAAATGTAGCTCCGCAATGCCATATTCGGCGCAGCTGCGTAGCACCCTCCGTAACATCTTGGGCCTAGGTAGCGCCAAAACAACTTTAAAAGGGTGACGGGGCGGTGGCGGAGCGTTAAGCGTCACCCAAAGCTCAGCGCTTTCTTGATCGCAGGCCATGACACGAGCAACACCGCGCATGCCGCCGAGTGCGCCCACGCGTAGCGTATCGCCAACCTTTACCTTGAGAATCTTATGGAGGTGCTGATGTCGCCGACCCAGCAATTGTACTCGCGTTTCATCGAGCCAGTCTTCGGATTCAAGTAGAACAATGTTCACGCTCAGCCGATCCAGAGATCGTATTCATCGGCGGCGGTGACTTCACCTTGAACGAAATCGCCGGGTTGTAAATCGGTTGCGCCCGGTAGGTGTACGACGCCGTCAATCTCAGGCGCGTCTGCCATTGAGCGACCGAGGGCACCATCATCGCTCACATGGTCAATAAGCACTTCAATAGTGGTGCCTATTTTTCGCTGAAGCTTATCGGCACTGATTGCCTGTTGGGCGGCCATAAAGGTGTCCCAGCGCGCTTGCTTCACATCGTCGGGAATTTGATCCGGGAGGTCATTGGCCGCGGCACCGGTGACGGGTGAGTACTGAAAACAGCCAACGCGATCGAGCTCCGCTTCCTCGATAAAGTCGAGAAGCTCGTCAAACTCTTGATCGGTCTCGCCGGGAAAACCGACAATAAATGTGCTGCGCAGAGTTAACTCGGGACACATTTCACGCCATTGATGTATCCGCTCAAGAGTTTTTTCCGCAGCGGCAGGGCGCTTCATACGCTGAAGCACTGAGGGACTGCCGTGCTGGAGTGGAATGTCGAGATAGGGAAGGATCTTACCTTCAGCCATGAGCGGAATGAGTTTGTCGACGTGAGGGTAAGGATAGACGTAGTGGAGGCGCACCCAAATCCCAAATTCTGCGAGGGTCTCTGCCAGTGTTTGTAAGTCTGATTTCAGCGGCCGCCCGTTCCAAAAATCATTCTTGTACTTAATATCCACACCATAGGCACTGGTGTCTTGTGAAATAACTAACAGTTCACGCACGCCAGCTCGAGCCAGGCCTTCAGCTTCTTTCATGATCTCGCCAATTGGGCGGCTCACCAGGTCGCCGCGCATACTGGGAATGATGCAAAACTTACAGCGGTGATTACAGCCTTCTGAAATTTTCAAATAGGCATAGTGGCGCGGCGTAAGCTTCACGCCTTGTGCGGGAACCAAGTCAATCAAAGGGTTGGGCGTGCGAGTGTTGGGTAGCACGCGGCGTACTTCGCCAAGCACTTCTTCGTAGGCAGCGGGGCCCGTTATACCAAGAACTTTTGGGTGTTCAGCGAGGATGCGCTGGGCATCGTCCCCTTTGCCCATGCAGCCCGTAACCAGAACGCGGCCGTTCTCCTCGAGGGCCTCCCCAATGGCTGCGAGTGATTCGGCTTTTGCACTGTCGATGAAGCCACAGGTATTTACAATCACGACGCCAGCATCGTCATAGTTTGGCGTCACCTCGTACCCATCTAGGCGAAGCTGGGTCAATATTCGCTCGGAGTCGACCAGAGCTTTTGGGCAACCAAGCGATACGAAGCCAACTTTGGCTGTGCTGGAGGGGCGATTAGCGGACATAAGGTGGGCCTGTGGCAGATAGTGGCGTGGATAGTGGTGTGATTGTACCCGTGCAGGCGATGGGTCTCGAGTATTTAAAGTGTACGAGTGTCTTCTCGGCTAAATGTTCGGGTGCGCAGCTCTTTACGGAGAAGGGCGAGCAGGGCTAGGGCGTCTTCGCGGTTAAGAAATTCGCCGACCACCACGTGATTTTCTCGGCAGTGAATAGCGACAGAAGGACCGTCCCAGGGGTGTTTCTCAGGGGTAATCGCTAAACTCGCTTGATCACGAGGTAGGGTCCACGTGCGCTTTGGTGCGTAGTGGCCCTTGTCAATGCGTACGTGGCTGTCGCCCAAGGTAATAACGTGACGGTACTGTAATTTCCAATTAACGTAATACAACGCCCCGGCGAGCGCCCCGAGCTCTGCGCCCGCAAACGGAAGAATTGGCCAGGCACCCGCCAGTGTGAAGCCAATCGCCGCGCCCAAGGAAGGGACCGAAATTGCCAGCAGTGCCCACAAATTATTCCGCCAAGTAGAGGAGTGATTGGGTTGGACGATGATAATTTGTGAGCCGTTTTTCTCGGAGCTATTAACCACGTTCGTTGCCTTGTTAGTTGCGCACCATCATAGTAGTCAATACGTGTTGGCAGGGCCAAGCGGACTAGCCGGGACGATAATTACGTACACCTTTAGCATCAAAAGGGGCGGGTGATGCCGCCGCGAGCCATGTCTGGGTAATAGGGTGGAGAAACTTGAGTCGTGTTGCGTGCAGGCATAAGCGTGGGGTCGCAGCTAGCGCGTCGGGATGAGCGTACATATCGCAGCCGAGTATCGGATGGCCAAGCTCTCTCAAGTGAATACGCAGTTGGTGCGAGCGACCTGTTTCCGGTGTTAATCGCAACAAGGTCGCATTGGATTGTCGCTCAAGCACCTCATAGTGGGTGATCGACGATTTCCCAGTTTCAGCACAAATCATTTGCTTGGGGCGATTGACCCAGTCACGGGCAATAGGCAGGTCAATGGTGCCCTTATCGTCGGCGACTGAACCCCATACTAGCGCCCGATACTCTTTGCTAACTGCTCGAGCTTGAAAGTGCCGCGCCACTCCGGCTAGCGCCTCTCGGGTTCTCGGAACAATCATCAGGCCGCTGGTGTCGAGGTCAAGCCGATGAACGGCGGTGACCCCCGGATAATGAGGTTCCAGCCGTAAAATAAGGCTGTCAAAATTAATCGGATGTCGCCCGGGAACACTCAATAATAAGTGCGGCTTGTCGATGATTAATAAATGGTTGTCTTCATAAAGTATGCGGATCGGCTCCTGGCTATGCGGCACGATGTATGGGGGTAATTCGGTAAATTCACCCTCGGGCGTCGGCAAATCATTCATCAGCTAGAACGTGTTGGATTCAGGGCGGTTTGATAGCGCTTAATAGCACTCGCAATACCATAGCGCAGCGCATCCACAGTAAATGCATGACCAATGGAGACTTCCGCTAAATGGGGTATCTGGAAGTCTGGCAAATTCTTTAGGTTGAGATCGTGACCGGCATTGATACCTAGACCGGCGTTATGTGCCGCTTCTGCAGCCTGAAGATAGCGCTTATAAACTGCCTTCCACTGGCCATCTGCATGTGCGCGTGCATACTCTTCTGTATAGAGCTCGACCCGATCTGCACCAATTGCCCGCGCTTTCAACATGGCGTCTGGTGTGGGGTCCATGAATAGGCTTACGCGGCAGCCCCACGCTTTCAGTTGTGAAATAATGGGTACTAACCGATCGGCGTCTTGATCGAGGTTAAAACCATGGTCAGATGTTAACTGACCGTCACCATCGGGTACTAGGGTCGCCTGAGCGGGTCTGACAGCCTCAATAAGCGCCATAAAACCTGGGTAGTCACTCACTCCTTGCCGGTCGGATCGTCTAGCTTCCGTAAAAGGATTGCCCTCTATATTGAGTTCGACCTGAATATTATCTTTTAGGCTGAAGCAGTCTTGTGCGCGAATATGTCGTTGATCGGGACGCGGGTGCACGGTGATACCGTCGGCGCCAGCACCAATACATAGCTGGGCGTGTTCAACAACATCGGGAATAGTCGTGTCTCGACTATTTCGAATCAGCGCGATTTTGTTGAGATTGATGCTTAAGTCGGTCAAGGGGCGCTTACTCGCAGTGCTTTCTTGAGCACAATGGCGTCGACTGGCACATCACCGAAGGTGGCTTGCCCCTGGCTTGTCGTTGCTGTCGCAGGGCCTGTCTTTGCGGTGGATATAAAATCGACGACGCCCATGCCATCAACGACTTCTCCGAAAACTGTATAACCCACTTTGCCGGGTGCCCAGTCGAGCCTCAAGTTACTGCGCTGATTGATAAAAAATTGAGCCGATGCCGAGTCTGGGTCGCTCGTTCGTGCCATTGCGACAGAACCGCGAATATTGTGCAGCTTGTTTTTACTTTCATTGACGATTGGATCTTTAGTGGGTTTCTCCACCAAGTCTGTGTCAAAGCCGCCGCCTTGGACCATGAAATTGCTGATTACACGGTGAAAGACCGTATTGTCATAGTGTCCACTGTCAACGTAGTCAAGAAAGTTCGCGACTGTGATGGGGGCTTTCTCGGGGTAGAGCTTGAGCGTGATACCGCCCATGCTCGTCTCTAAACGCACATAGGGTGTGTCTGTGCTTTCTTGCGCATTCACAGTAGTGCTCAGAATACTTAAAAGTAAAGAGGTCGCGAGAGTGATGCGCTTGTACAGTGCCGTCATGGTTGATTTCTCCTTAGGCCCAGCCGTCAGCTCGGCGTTTTTTAGGTATGAGGCGCGGTGCTAAAAAGGCAATGATCACGCCTAGTAAGACTGCGATAGCCCCATCTAAAATTTGGTTATTACCAATGCGCTCTTGCAAGCGAATATTTTCTAATCGAAGAAGCTCTGTCTCCGCGCGTTGCGTCTCTAGCTCTTCACTGAGGTTACGATTCTGCAGATCAAGTTCGATGGCGGCGCCCGATACACGCTTAATCTCCATAAGCTCTTCTTGGGTGGCTGTCAGTTCTGTACGAAGTGCCTGTGCAGCATCTCCTGCTTCATAGGCTTCACTTGCGGTCACGGACAACGAGGCTCGCATCTTGTCCCGCTCAGCTTTCACCTCTGCGAGTTGGTCTTCAAATTGCGTCAGAAGCATGGCGGCAGGCGGATCAGCCTGAATGAACTGCGTACGCATCCAGCCGCGAGTGCCGCCAGGTGTCTCCACTTCAGCCCACTCGCCGTTTTCAGTGCGTTGGAATTCAGTAATGGCCGTGCCCGACGAGATGCCTTTATGGATGATTCGATACTCACTGCCTGCGCCACTTCGCATGGGGACAAAAAGCTTGTCGCTAACGTAGCGAGTGTCCTGACTGAAGCTGGTCGCGGGGGCCAGCAGTCCAGTAATAAGTACAAGGATCGTAAGGGGTGGGCAGTACTTCAAAAACGGCATTGCATTCTCCTGACCGTAGTCGGATTAAGGATGGAATTCAGTCTCAACCGAACCCTGTTTCGAGTTTTTCTTTAGCGAGGGGCTGATCATCAGCACAGTGACCACCATGATAAACAGGGTAAAGCCAATACTCGAGTAGAGTTTATAGGCGACCCATGTGGATTCCTCGAATCGATACGCGACAACAAGGTTGAGCGCGCCAACGACCGTAAAGTGCGCCACCCAGACCCAGCAAACCCGCGACCAAACGGCGCTCGGAAGCGACAGCTGTGAGCCCATGATTCGTTCGAGTAAATTCCGGTGCCCAATAAACTGAGAGCCTGCGAAGGCGATCGCCATCCCCCAATTAATAATACTAGGTTTCCATTGAATAAATAGCTCATTTCGTAGCAGGAGCGTCGCTCCTCCAAAGACTATAACCATAGCGCTGGTCCAAAGCAGACGCTTTTCGAGCTCACCGGAAATGAGCCATACCAGGGGCAGTTGGAGCAACGTGGCGGCGATTAAGACGCCCGTGGCAGTAAAAATACCGTCGATCGTGTAGCTGACGTCGGCAATGTCAACGGTCTGGCCATCCATTTGATAAACGGCAAAGAATAGGATGATGGGTATAAACTCAATAATTTGTTTCATGAAAGCTTCCGAGGCGGACGTCAGATGACAGGCAGTATGGTCGATCTCTGTTACGCTAGGCAGTCTAAACGCAAACGTAGAGTGTAGTGACCTTGTTGATTGACTTCCACACGCATACTAACGCCTCTGACGGTGAATTGGCGCCGGCAGTGTTAATTGCGCGAGCACGCGAGGCGGGTATCGCTGCTTTAGCGATCACCGATCACGATACGCTCGCAGGTTACCACGCTGCGCAAACGGCTGATCTTTCCGGCATTGAGCTTGTCCCGGGCGTTGAGATTTCCTGCGTCTGGGGCGGCACTACGATTCATGTGGTGGGTTTGGGTTTTGATCCAGCCGCGCCTGCGATGGTGGCGATACTGCAACGTTTAACCTTGGCCCGTAACGAACGTGCAGTAAAAATTTCTGAGCGTTTGGGTGCGCGCAATATTCCTGGCGCACTCGAGGGTGCTCAGGCTATCGCTGGGGATTCGCAGATCGGCCGGCCGCATTTCGCACAGTGGATGGTAGCCCAAGGGCATGTTAGCAGCATGAATAGCGCCTTCGATAAGTACTTAGGCCAAGGCAAGATCGGTGATGTTAAGACGTTTTGGCCAACGCTTGAGTCTGCTGTCACCACTATCGTCGAATCCGGCGGGATGGCGATACTTGCGCATCCTCTAAAG
>ERZ807291.5104-NODE-5104-length-16788-cov-5.853105_pt1 | contig 16788 bp, 12 predicted proteins | sample MGYA00521257_ERZ807291 | MGnify/ENA primary metagenome ERZ807291 (study PRJEB31413, sample SAMN03169783) | marine metagenome | biome: Marine; feature: Water; material: Subsurface seawater | place: North Sea | collected 2011-04-28 | depth 1 m m ... | reverse complement strand
TAAACCTTATTGAAAAAAATGATATTTAATCGGCGTTTGAAATATACAAAGGTGTAAAAATACATAAAAAATAATATCTACATCATGTATAATGTCTTATTTGCAGTTTAATAAAAGTATAGATAAAAAAGAAGTGAAAACTATTTTTGAGTTAGGTTCCAGGGATTTAATTGATGCAAAAAAACTGATTAATCATTACAATAATGCAATATGTTATTCGTTTGAGTGTAATCCAGATTGTTTAATTGAATGTAAAAAAAACAAAGCAAAATTTAATAAAGATGAAAATAAAAGAATAATCCTTATTGAAAATGCTGTATCAATAGATAATAATAAGGTATTATTTAGACCTTTTGATTTATCTATTTATAACAATATGGGTTCTTCATCAATGCTTGAAATAGATTTTTCTATGAGAAATAAAGATGATCCAGATTATAATAAAGGTAAAGTTCAAAAAGAAATTGAGGTAAATGGAATAAGAATAGATACATATATGGAAAATAATAATATCCAGAATATTGATTTATTATGTATAGATTTACAAGGTTATGAGTTACAAGCCATAAAAAGTATGGGGGAAAAAATAAAGACAGTTAAATATATTATCACAGAATGCTCTATAGTATCTACTTATAAAAATGGTGCTATTTTTTCTGAATTGAATGATTATTTAGAAAAATATGGTTTTAAGTATAATAATAGTACTAAATTCGAACATAAATTTCCTAATTTAGAGAATAAAGGATTTTCAGAATTTGATGCTTTATTTATAAATAAATCGGCGTTTGAAATGAGAAAAGGTGTAAATGATGCCTAGCTGATGCTAACGGATTCAAAAAATTCACGTCATATGAATCTAAATATAAAAAATCTATTTCTGATTCTAGCGTAGGTAAATATAATAATGAATCAGAACAAATTACTTTGCCTCTAGTTTTCTTTTTGTTTTTTGTAAAACATATTGACTGTCTGGAACTGAATGAATGGCATTGTGTTGAAAATGTAATGCGCACCGATATGCTATTCAGCGCATTCGATGACAACGGTGTCCTATATAAAAAATGATCTTGATTACCTATTCTGTGTATGAGGAAAGAACAATGAACGAAGAACAAGCGAACATGAATATAGAGAACACGTACGCAATGGATCTTGCATCCACGCCTAAATTTGCATCCGGAAAGGAGGCGAGAGACGCGTGGGCCAAGAAGATCACCGCGGAGAACAGTACGACTACCACAGAATACAATGCATTGTGTGGTGGAAAATTTGAACTAAAGGGCGAGATCGTCCTTGACGACGACCCAAAGAGACAAACCACGCTTCGGGTAGCAAGATGTGTTCATGACGAAGTGTGGAACGAAAAGACGGAACACATTTACCTTCTTGTGCGAGACGGAGTCATCATGAAGATTGGTGGAACCCGAACAGGGCTCAAGGAGAGATGGTCCTCCTACTTGTGTGGACACTGCGTGACACAGCGCTTAAAAAAGAGTACCGGAGAGGCGTTTCCCGGAAAAATGTCCGTGACAAACGCGCATCTCTATCATACGATTGAGAAGGATCTCCTTGACACCGGTGCAAAGTGGGAAATATGGAGCTGGAAACTGCCTGTTGTCAAGATCAATGTGGAGATCTTGGACGAGCAGGTGGAAGTGGTTGCCCAGACATACCACGCGTTTGAGTCTATATGTATCAATAAATTCAAAAAGGTCACTGGTAAAATCCCTTTGCTCTGCGACAATAGTGATCCCAACTACTAAACGTGTCGCACACAAATAAAAATACAAATAAAATAAAACAGGTACCCCATACCCCGTGATCACATGATCTGTATGAGGGGTTCTTACTTGTTTTTTTCTATGTATTCTACTTCTTGTTTCGTTATACCAAAGTAGTTATACACCTCTTCATCCACTGTTGAGTCGGTGACATCAGGTACGGGAAGGCTCTGGAGTATCCTGATATTGTTGAAGTTGCCCCATCGACAAATATTGTTGATGAACACGTACAACGGATGACGCAACACACTTGCAATGTATTCTGCATGACTCTTAGTTGTGCATCTTATAAACGCGATGGACTGCGTCATGCCACAGTCGTCAACGAAGGTCTGGTACTTGTCTGTCGTGGAAATAAACACCTTGAATCCGTCCTGAAACTTGTGAGGACGCGAAGCATACACCGTTTGCTTGGGCGTGTGTATGAGTTTATGACAGTAAGTATCGTTTTTCTCGCTGCAAATAAGCGCAGCCTTTGTGTATTTATGTAGATCGCTGCTGGTCTCTACCTTGAATTTTTTCAGTGCGGGATTATCAACCGTTTTCGCAAGGATGCTCTGCACCAGGTCATTGAAGACAAGCGGAATGTATTTGCGCGGTTGCGATACAACTGAGCTGGTGTATGGCGTTTTCTTCCACACCCCACTTACTTGCATATCCTTGTAGGATGGCGAGTTTTCAATGACATACCACGTGAAACTCGACCCTATCTTCTTGAAATGCTTTTTTGCGCTATGAATATCCAAATGCACAATCTGCAGCGATGTCAATGTTGTAATTAAGAGGTTGCGATCGGCATAGGACATCCAGTTGTCTGGAGTGATGAACAATAAGTATCCACCCGGTTTCAAAAGAGACAGTGACTTCTCGATGAAATCCTTGATCAGGTTGTGGTTCTTAGACGCGCGTTTGCCGTTTTCCAGTATCTTGGCATAAGGCGGGTTGGCCATGACCAAATCGTATGTATGTTCCTGCGTATCGGTGTTGGTTAGGTAGTTTGTCTGTGATACTTGCAATGCGTATCTATCTCCACAAAACACGTTACGCACATTGTCAAGACGCAACTCGTTCGTATCATTGAACGCCAGAACATTCTCAAGCACCTGTCTTTTGTCTCGCCCGCGCCTCATGAGTTCAAAGAATACTGGTACTGCGAAGTTGCCGTTGCCGCAACAGGGGTCTAATATGCGCAGGTTCTCTCGCCCCCATAGCTCTTCAGGAAGTTTTTCTATCATTTCCTCTACACAGCTTATGGGTGTGGGCTCGTCGTTGCTTGACACGTACGTGGTTTTGTCCATATTCAGTGTATTGTCGTAATGCGATTTCAAATCAGGAAACGACGCTGAACATACGTTCATCCTACCTTCGTCGGTAACATCTATCGTCTCTGTATTATCTTTTGTCATGTCAGTCTATTATGTTATGCAAGTGTAATATAATAGTCCATGTATTCACGCGTTTAAATCATTTTTGGTTGAAATAGAGACCCGTGCGATCTTTGAATCAGCAGGCAGTACCGTCTCCGGTAAAATATCGGTAACCATATTTTTCCCAGCGATCCAGCACTTCGTGTATATGCCGAAGCAAGACGCTCTTGTCCATATTCACGTATTCGGCGTGGTTATCTGCCTTGCCAGGTTTGCCCGATTTCTCTCTACCGGTTTCACCACGAGTTTTCGTAAAGTCTGTCCACAGGCGCTTGTTTGACTTGTTGGATAATATCTCATCGTCAATGAGTTCCACAAGGGCCCTGTTCTTCAGCAGGTCGCGGTACAACTTCACCATTTCCATTTGTCGTGCCTTGTGTGTCTTGGGTATCTTCTTGTCAAAGTAAAACAACAATGAATAGGATTGACATAGCGTGTCGCGCTTGTTCTTTTTTATGTTTTGGTACTGGTACCCTCTTGTATCCACGCTGCAAATTTTCCGGTTCTTTGCCTTGTCAAAGACATAGTGGTGGTGTCCCTCCTCAAATCTTTCGTCGGCCACTTCGGTGCGCAACTCAAGGTACTTGTTTGGGTACGCTTCTTGAATAAGTTCTCTAATTGTCTGGTCGCCGAAGATTTGGTTGATGTAAGTCATATGTTTCAGTCCAAAATTGTTGAGTTTTCTTTCAGTGCACTCATCCTTTATCGTCATTATAATATAAACACAGATAAAACTCGTGTGTTTATATTCCTACTCAATGTTGGCTATTTTGCACGGTCAAAACAATAATCCAATTCTTTTAACTTAGTTACTGTATTCGTAACCGCATTTGTGTTACCATGTTTCTTTCTGTTGTAATGCACAAACAATCCGTCGGATGATATATCTTTTGACTCCCACTTTTTATCTCCCACATAACACTGTATGTTATTCAAGATTCGTATCAAATAAAACCAAATATCGTCATGTGTCTTACATGTATCCAGGTATATGTCATCATTGAATATCAAATTTCCTGTTTGATGGAAAAAGGCTGGTTTGTACAAAATCCCTCCCTTACCCGTTAAAAAATTACGTAACGATAACGCTTGACGTTTTCCAACTACCTTATAAACAAATTTTTCAATATTCTCGTGCTTTGGCGTGAACCCTCTGTACCCAACAACGCATTTGTGTTTGTCGTAATCATCAACCAGATTCTGTATTAAGCGTTCATCATAAATGCTATCGTCGTCAATGGTTATAATTATACAGTCCTCTTCCCATTTGTCTTTTAAGAGCGGTAGTAGTTTTCGATAAGAACCAGTATTTTTTACCCATTTTACATCAATAATTGAATTATCATTGAGAAAATCCAACAATTCAGTGTTTGTAATCGCCTGGTCTTTGAAACCATGATCTAGCATATATGGTTCTTCGGACAAATGTACATATATTTTATCCGGTTTTTTGGTCTGGGTTACTATTGATTGTAATGTTTGCAGCAATCTATCTTGGGATTTAAATATGCTCGTTAAAGAAATATACACGGGCATTTTTCTGTTGAGTATATGTTTATTTACGCTATTATTTAATTCTACTTTTTTGCTATAACACCAATGTGATAACATATGCATATCCTTATAATAACTTCTTACTCCTTCCTTGAAACTACTATGCCTTTTTTCTTGTAATATAAATGTATTTTGATCTGTTTTCAACTGTTGATATATATGATACAATTGAACACAGAATAGATGATAATCCTTTGTCAAATCCAAATTGTCTGTCACATAACAACGTTTCAATGCTTTATACATGATAGGATTGAATTTGGAACATGCAATAAACCCGTTGAACATTAGATTCTTATTTTTATGATATGATTTCACGGTGACAAAAGTATTGTGTTTAAAATCTATTTTATTTTCAATCATTAAATCATCGTCCATAAAAATTCCCCCATTTAAATACAACCAGTAGTACCTGAAAATATCTGCTTTGTGTTGACCCTTGGTTAGACCCTTTATTTTTTGTATTATGTCTGGAAATTCTTCCAACTGATTTTCTTGTATGTACGTGTAGAACGTTTCATCGGAGTACCAATGATATTTATACCCGTCTAGAATCTCTTTTATTCTCAAAACAACATCTGGGCGGACAGGGTCGCACTTCGTTATCTGTAGAATATTTTCACTTATAACAGGAGTGTACGTTGTGACTTTTTGAAATATATAGAACGGACAGCCTATTTCTCCCTGTATCCGGTCAATCAAATGAAAATTCTTAAATTTGTCAAAAATATATTCAATGAACTCGCGATTATTGACGTGTATTGCTTCGTTATGATATAAATTCGGTGCATAAATAATTACATATTTGTTTGACATACGGAACAGCCTATTCATATACTGTTCATACACATCGTCCTCTACTAAATGATAAAGTACACCAGAACTAAGTACCAGTTCTGCGTTTAAATCACGGTCCGGATCATCCATATCATCTGTACAAATAAACGTTTTTGTAGGGTCGTCCTTGAATATCATGTTGCATTTTGAAATAATAAATGAGCTTACATCAATTCCTGTATATAGTCTATTTTCAGTATTGATTAGTTTCACTTGATTTTCATTACCGGATCCATAATCTATTATTGATTTTATATTATTAGAACCAATAAAGTTGTTTATTATTTTTGCTTTAAAAATAGACAATTGGTTGTATCTGGTCACACTGGTTCTTCGTGTTTTTATGTGTCGGTCGTTCCAATACTTTTTAGAGTTAAACATATATGTATATATGCCAAGGATTAATTATACAAGTTATGACGACAACGTGGATTAGTACGTGCAATATGTGAAAAGGTAATCTTTGTCTATGTTAAGTATGGTAAAAATCCCTACATTTATTAAGTCAAAAATTGCGGACACTAATAAGTACAACATACCAAAAATAATAATACAAACATACAAAAACGACAACATCCATGAAAAAATATATAAAAATATTAAAAATATTCTAGCTATTAATCCCGAATATGATTATTATTTAATTACTGATGATATTGGTAGGACGTTAATTGAAAAAAATTTTGAAAAAGACATACTAGACGCGTACGACAAGTTAAATATTGGGGCTGCGAAAGGGGACTTTTTGAGATATATATCCATATATATCTATGGCGGAGTTTACATTGATTTGGATAGCTCCATCACAACCGACTTGAATAAACTTATTGATAACAACATGTCCCATTATTTTATTTGGGATGCAGATTGCAATATTATGAATACACCACTTATATCGCAACCAAAAAACCCATTAGTATTAAATATTATAAAGGAAGTAGCTAGAAGGATCACTAATTACGAATCTAACATATTTTTGGCAACCGGCCCAACTGTAGTGACAGATGTGATTTACAAGGATATTACCAATAAAAGTGTATATAATACAAAATTGAATGTTTCAAACAGTGACAGAAAACAATTATGGATAGAAAATGTCAATTATAAGCATGGGAAAATTATACATTCATCAAAAGTTCCCGGAATACACTTTCGCATGAAAGGTTATACAAACAGATTGTTATATTCAAATCATGATAAAAAATATAAAGTCACCGTCAATTCTCCAACGCCATATCTGTATAAATATATACAGATTGGTAAGAGCAACCTAAATAGTAAAACAATTGAATTAAATAAGGAGTATCGTCCCGATACAAAACTGGTTTTTTTACATACTTATAAGGACACTTTTTCTTATGAATTTAGTGATAACAAGCTAACTATAACGAGAACAGACGCGGATGAAGGTTGGGGACAGGATTTACTTGCTTATTTATAATATTGTACGTTTTCAACTTTCAAGGGTGGAAAACAATGGTATAGTGTTATCGGTAAACAAATAATCGTTGTGACTGCCGTCCCAGTCAGGGTTGTCTGTACAGTTATAATTTGACAAATTTGAGTGCAATGTATAACGATTTTCCTTTAAATAATCAACAATGCTCTCGTAGTCTTCTTCATATATTTCGATAAGCATGAAGTTTGGGCGATATTTTTTTAAGTTCATTCCTTTCAATATGTTCAACTCATATCCTTCTGTATCTAACGACAAAAAATCTATATTTGTATCACAGTGCTCGTCTAAAATTTTTTCCATGGTAATTGCTTTTACACTGACAAACTCTGTAGGATCATAATTACATCTCACACCATTCACGCTTGCCATGGGATCATTATATTTGAAATCACCTTTAACATAGTCTTCACGATAATCACAAGATACACATGCATAATTAAGACATATGGAATTAGGTCTATTTTGTTTACACATTTCATACCCTTCTACTGAAGGTTCTATTAAGATCCCTCTCCACCCCATTTCTTTTTCAAAAAAAGCAGTGTTGCTTTGAAAATGACCATCGTTCGCTCCAAGTTCTATAAAAAACCCCCCCTTTTTATTCATAATACGGTGAAGTTTGTCTTGTAAAGGAACACCTTTACTATCCACATGCGAGTGAACGTCCATTTACTCTATGTACATATACCAATGCCAGTTATTTAAATACTAATAATCGGAATTAAATTTCAATGTAAAATACAGTTAAAGTATATATTTTTATCCTACACTAATAAACATATCAATACTGTACTATCATGGACGCGTACATGGCGAACTTTGATCAATACGAAAAAAAGGTGGTGTATAAGTTCAATATCGGTGACGGTGGTATAGCGGACTGTATTAAATTTTTCATGCACGCCCTCAATATTTGCATGCACCACAAGTATAAATTGTACTATCTGGTGAACAACACCAAACTCGAACAGTACTTGCGGCTCCACTACGATCAAATGTACATAAATAAAGACACACTTGGCGAAAACGTATCTATCGTGCGAGCCGTTCGCGCATTTCCTTCTATAACCGCCGACAAATACTACGTCGTGTCGCCTAGCGTGTTTTACACTTCGTTTAACTACCGGGTAATCAAAACCAAAATTTGCGACGTATTCAAGTTCAGTCAGGATGTACTGGCAAACGTTCCGTCCATCTTGCCCGATTTTCCTGTGTCCGGTTCCAAATACACATCACTGCATCTACGCATGGGCGACAAATTTCTGGAAACACCTCAAAAATACGTTCGCGTGAAAAAAGATACTCGCTCGTTCTCCAACGACAAGATCCATCGGGCCATTGAACAACACAAGGATACGCCGCTACTTTTCTTTTGCGACAACAATGAATACAAGTCACATATAAAGGACTTATATCCTCATGTTATCATCACACAAGGGAAGGTAGGACATACGAGTTTGTCAAACACAACACAAGACCAGGTCCTGCACGCCGTAACTGAATTCTACTTGATGACAGAGTCCGCGAAAATCTACTACGCGTCCAAGTCGGGGTTTCCAATAGTAGCCGCCAAATTCAATGGTGTTCCGCTTGCGAAATTATAGTTATGTCCTGGACGTCCACGACATAACTTGCTTTATGCTTTATACGGTGATCTCGGTATTATACACTTGTGTTTTCCGCGGCTTCGCCGTATCATACGTGTTGTGTGAGACGTACGGGTTTATCTTCGCCTCTACAAGATCGTCAAAGAATTCAGTGTCCAGCATAGATTGCAACACCACCATCTCGTTAGAGCGCACCTGATAATCCACTTTTCCAAACGCCAGAAACGTTTGTGGTTCCAGCATAAATTGACGAACCCGGTCATATCTTACCAGTTCATCAGCGACCCGCGTATAGTACAACTTCTCGTTGTCGTCCCCGTTCAAGAGGTTGTTCTTGGGCAACATGATTTGGCATTTTCCACCGGACGTCACAGAACATAACGGGGCATTTTCGCCACATTTACTTGAGTCGCCGTGGGCCACACAAAGGGACACATCCTTGATCACTTTGTAGTCATAGTCTTTTACGAATGCGACAGATGCCGTCGCAAGGTCTTTCAGTTTATTAGACACTACACCTAACCTCGTATGGTACATGGTGTATTTCTTCGCCAGTTCTTCCTCTATGTTCCGCCTATCCGCAAAGTGTTGGGGCTCGTTCAACAGAAACCGCATGGTGTTCCGGAAGGCTTGGTAGAATTCCGTCTCCAGCTTCACTCTCTCTACATATTGAATACGCTCATCGTCCTTCCCTACGCCCGCGGTAATATCATTCTCACTTGCAAGCATTGGTGTCTTCTTACTTCCAGTCACATAATTGCTATTGCGGAACTCCCGCAAGGTGTCGGCTGTATTGGACACTGGCTCCGGAACAGATAGTTGAACAAACTGGTTGGTTTCGGTTAGGATACCTACCACCACCTCTTCCTCCAAGACCTTGAAAATAGGATTGCATGGCACAGCCCCGCCGCTATCCTTGTAGACATGTGCCAAGAACTCCACGGTGTCCTTATATGTATTCCATATCCCTGATTCCATCATGAATTCGTAGTCGTATTTCTCTACTTGTCCAGAGGGAAAACACGGCACAAATCCTGTGGTATTTAAATGAGGCGTCTTGACAACAAGACCGATGACCTTGCCCTGATAATTAATGATCTGTTTTTTAACTTGATACTTCTTTTCCACGCAAATAGTCAACAACGCGTCCAGCAGGATAGCGGGTTTCGCCTTGTACACGTTTGGCATACTGGGTTTGGGCGAACACATTCTCTGGTAATACGGCTCCACAATCTCGGTAAAAAGGTATTTGATGGCCGGCACCCTATTGGCATCGCTGCGTAAAAAAAGTCGCGTGACGTATTTGATTTCTTTCTTCTCGGTCTCGTCAATTACCGACCTGTATTTGTAGATAGGTTCAAAGTAGTCGTCTTGGTGAAAAATAACCAATGTGGGCTTCTCTGGATCAAACATCTTCGAGCTATACTGGTTAGTGGGACACAAGATATTCACGTTGTTGGTGATGTCTGTGTTCGGCAATTCCAAAATGACCAGGTTCAGTCCATTCTCAAACAATGCAGGGTTGGGTGTGCAGAACAGGTCCCACAAGTAGGTATAGTCAATCTCCGTGTCCTCGTTTTTGATGAACTCTATGAACCGTTCATAGGCGTTGCATACACGGAGAAAAAACATCCGCTTGTTGCCGTCGTTTTTCGTTTTCCCGTATAATTTGGTCTCCTTGTACTTGGGCTGATCTGCATTGACCGTTTTCTCCTTGTCGTAGAATTCGGTAACAAGGTTTCCGTTCTGTAGTCTGGCAAATGTATCAAGTGTTACTGCACCAAGAATCGTATCCTTAAACGCGCGTATGGAAGGAACATTCCCTTTTGTATAGTACAGTGCGTCCGCCATACACCCTAAAAACGACTGGTGTTTGCTGAATTCAACACCATGGCGCAACAAACAGGGTTCGCCTTGCACACATTTACTCAAGTTGCCCCTAAGCATCTGTTGGATGCCCACGGGCAAGTACCCCCACCGGTCCTCGTCAAGCGGAAATTTGCCAGGCCCCTTTATATACTCGTCCTTTGCAGGAAGAGGTTTATCGTCAACTTCTTCACCACTACACACCTTCTTGCGTTTGATCATGGACGGGACGTTCCAACTCTTGAAACAGCAAGGCACGCAGTATCCTTCTGGGTGATTCAACATAAACCCAGGGTAGTATTGGCGTTTTTCGTCATAGTTACTCGGGTCATTGAATTCGTAAATATATTTGCCCTTTGGTACTGTTTTTGCGCTGAGCGGAATAATTTTGTCTTCCAATCCTTTCTTCTTTATGTCAGCCGGTGGTACAGCTGTATTCCTTTTGAGATCCCAGTACCGAGGGCATATGTAATAATACTGGTTATCTGGGTTGGAACCGTACTTGATGACATCGCTCTCCTCGTTCAAGAACCCTGGATGCTCGTCCTTTATTTTATCAAGCTCTGCTTCGGTGAGAATCACCGGTTGTCTGCGTTGTCCCTGATGGCATGCGCGCGAATAAGTGTTGAACTTACCTTGTTTCTTTGTCTCGGTGACGATAAGCGCGGGATCCCTTTCCTGGATACGTTTCTGGAAATAGTACGGATTGTTGAGTTTCATACCTTCCAGATCTGTTTCCAAATTGTCGTTGTCATTGTCGTTGTCGTTGTCGTTGTCGTTGTCGTTGTCAGTGTCATTTCCACCAATCAACGCCCTTTTCGGTCTCACACGACGCCCTTGCCTTCCTCCTTGCATACTGTCTTCTTCATCTTCTTCCTCCTCGTCAAAATCGTCCCCGAAAAACATATCAATCGCATCCTGTGCCTTTTTGCTTTCTATGGCTTTACTGATGAGAACGGGTTTACTTTCTTTCATTGCTTCGTCGTCACGATCATCACTTTCTTCTTCGTCGTCTTCGCGGTCTTGATCGGCTTCCTCTTTTTCGGCAATAGACAAATCGTGGAACGGCACCACATCAACAAACTGTGATTCGGCGCCTTCCGTGGTGTCTCGGGCACATATGCTTTTTATAGCGGATGCACTAATCCCCAACCCTTTTTTGGTCTGCGTCATTTTGACGATGGAATCTATGTAAACGGGTATCACATCGAGATACCGTATATTGTCAATAGCATGTATGCGGAAGGTGAGACGGTTTGTCATTTTGTCCATATGAACAACCGTCTTGAACCCTGGATTGAACTTCAAAAAGGCGGTATGCTTTCTTGCTCCGCGTTCAATTTGCATTTCGCTCACGACCTTGGCCAATAGATGAATGGCGTCTTCTCGCGTTATTTCGCTCCCGTAATTCTCCATGAGTTTGTCTATGATCGCCTCGTCACGCATACCCTCTTTCTGCACCTCAATGATATAGGCCTCCATATTGGTCATCTTGTTAAAATTTGCAACGCGCTTATAGCGCATGCGGGTTTCCTTCTTTGTTTCTTCCTCCACGACAAAAATAGACGTAACACATCCCATAATGTCTTTCATTCCAAAGGCCTTGTTGATTGCCATGGTCGACTCATAATCAAGATGCGCAACGTCTATATTCACGTCTTCTAATTGACGAAATATCTGCAATACATGCCCATGTTGTTCAAGATATTGCTGGATATTTTGTAAGACTGGATTCACCTTCGCCCGAATCTCCTTGTTCATATCGGTTATGTTCATAGGAGTCTTTGTCTCCATGTACACCTCAATGTCGCCGGTGTTGTCTATTGTACAGGTTGCGCCCGTATCGTTTATATACATCCCTATGGCATGACTGCGTATTGTAAATGTGCGATTCAGTGAAGATATTTTAGGCTTGGACAAAGAAGGGACCTGTTTTCCCTCGGTGGTCTTGCTGTTAGTGTACAGCCGCACCATGTTTTCTTGTTTTGCTCCCGGGTTGTATTTGATATAAGGTACGTCCGGTGACGCGTGAATGATCTTGAACAATACATTGGTAGGGATTTTCATTGTCACTGGCTGTCTAATGACGAATCGTATAGAAGAGATGCCCTTGTTCACGTAAGCGAGTTCTGTGTCCTTTGTTTGGTGAATGTCGTACAATAAGTCTATTTTCGCAAACGCGCCGGGGGCGAACCCCTTCTTAGATGTCTCTACCAAGGTTGCGCGTCTTTCGTCAAGGTCCTCCATGTCGTATATCTCTTTTTCCGCGAGAAAAGGGTAGTACAGTTTCGTATTGAACGGCGAGTCTCTGTAGGGCAATACATCGTCCGCCAAACACATATAGAGATTGTTCTCCACTATACTCCCTGAATTCAAAAGAAGCCGTTTGTTGGAAGACCCCAACGTTCTTTCAATCTTTCGCTCGTTTCTTTGGGAATAAGACGCCAGTTCAAATGGGTTGCATACGTGCGGAACAACACCTTCTTGGACGAAAAAGGTCTGGTCAATGGGCTTATTCACAAGGAATATCTGGTTTTCCAATTGGAGACCAAGGAGATCGTCGTAACTGAACGTGTCTTGATTCGGCAGTTTCATGTTCAGAGGGTCCATGTTTTCGCGTCGTACAATGTTCAAGAAGAAATTGGACAATACGTCATGTGACAGGGGGACACGTTTGTTTTCGGTCAATATGTTATACACAATGTATGCCTGAAACCGGAATTTGTACATGGCAAACAGGTACATTTCGTCTATGGAAAACTTGTCTTGAAAACTATTCATGATTTTGGATTTGACCGTCCCAACAGCGTCGTCGTTGTGTATGGATTGCGGGATAAACTTTACAGGAATTGCGCGCTCCCGGATACTCGCGTGCTCCTCCTTATTGAAAATGGACGAAAACACCTCATCTTCTGGGTTTGTTGCAAACAGACTGTTCAATCTACTCGCGTGTTCATTTTGGTTACCACAAAAGACGTGGATCTCCCGTATGGAACTCACCCCATTTAAATAGTTCACTTTGTATATGTTCATCTGTATACTATATAGAATACTTTTTAATAGCTTCACATTTTCGTAGATATAGTAGAGCCATATCATCGTCTGTTCGGGATGATATTGCTAAAAACACCACTCTATACGTCATAATAGGGATTGTCTGTGATGGTCATTCCACAGTACTCTGCCGGACCCTCTTTGTAATTCACAGGGTCGTGGATCTTAGCATCCTTTGCGTTCTCCAGAAGAAACTTGAAGTTCTGCCAAAACTCTTGTTTATGACCGATGGATTTGGTCATGATGTGCGAGAGTTCGTGAAGACTGACAAAGGTGAGTGTATCCAGATCAATGAGTTTGCTGCTATTTTTCTTGTTTTTCTTAAGACAAAACGCGAGTTTTTCACCCTTGTTTTCGCTATAGGCCGTCAGCTCACTAGTAGGCAGCGTCTCCATAATCTTCTTGGGATTAAACCCTTCAACAAGACGCTTTACCCTTTCATCGTTTGGATGTTTTTCTTTCATGTAATATACCAGCTTTTTGCACTTGCGTGTCATATTAGCGAGTAAATCTGCAGACTCCTCCATTTTGGAGTGTTCCCTTACACAGTACCTGTTGCCATCTACAGACGAAATAATGCATTTCAAGTTGTACGCTTCAGATTCCAAGTATATCTTGAGACACAACCCCACAATGACAATAACGAGAACGTACGCTAAAATATCCGATCTTTCCATGCACTGACTTTCTATAATAGACAGAGATTTCTTCTTATTCGTATTCTATCCATTATGCAATGACTACCTCTGTTGGTATCTCACTAAACTCACAAACACATTCAATATATCCAGGTAATACTCAAGTGCTCCGGTAATGTAGTCGCCGTAGTAATCCTTTTGCAGAAGACGATTTGTGTCGTACACGATGTATGCTGAAAAAAGAGACAAGGTGACAATAGCAAACACGCGTACTGATTGTGAGTAGGCGTCTGTAAAAAAATAGACAATGCGCGTGATAATAAGAAGAAGAAGTGCGCCGAGCAGAACGAGTCCGCTCATGTTACCCAGAACAACTCCTGATGCGAGCAAAAACAGCCCGAGCAAGAAGAAGGTTGCAAATACGCCCATTGCACCCACCACACCCATCTCTATGAACGCAGGATCCACGTAACGCATGGAGACCGACAACAGGAGACCAATCACCCCCGAGAAGAGAGAAAACAAAGAAAATTTGAATACCATGCTCATGGGGATAAGTGCCATGGCGATTATCAGTCCTAAAGAAACCATAAACAATGTAAGGTACCCTATGGGTTTATGTGTAAAATTAACGATATCCTGTAGTGGTTTAGTTTGTGACCTATTATCGTCTGTGTCGTGCTTTACTGACTCATTATTATGAACTCTGGTCATGATATAGTAACTAATGGACAATTGCGTAAGCAGCGTAGCAAACACCTTGGTGAGAAAAACCTTCTTGTTAACAACCAATTCAAACATGGATGCGGATGCGGATGTGGCTGCGTATTGCGATGAGGCTAATGCACCTCCTCTCATGTGTTTGCCTCCGTATAGGGTGTCATAAATGTTTGACGTTGCGCGTTTTCCCATTATATTATGTCAAGAAAACAACACCGATTGCGTGATACCGAGATACCAGTGTACGGTCTAATGTTCAGACAGTTATGTCAATACATAATACATAATACATTCAATATTCATTGAGTGTATTACTGTTCAGGTATAGTGGTCACAGAAGATGAACTGCTACAAACCTTATTGAGCGGCTCCAGCACCAATCTCCAGAGGAGGGCGCATAAAGTCGGGCTCAATGGTGGTGTTGTTCCAGGGACCAACGTATAACTGGGGGTTGGCAGGCTCAGAGCGAATCTGCTGATTAGAGTTGCGAAGAGACTGACCAATGGTATCAATACCAATGTGGTATCCCGCCTTAAGAAGATTCACACTGGCCAATTCACCTTGTCCAGAAGGATTGATCTGTGCCCAATCATCGTTGCCGGAATTCTTGGGAAGAAGTTGGTCAGGGTTTTGGATGTTAGAGGTGCTGCAAGTAGAGGGAGCCTTGGGCATGCTGGTTTGAACACCCGTTGCGGAAGAATATACCTCGTTCTGTCCCATAGGCTGCGAAGGCTGCACGCCTGCGCTCTGGGCGCCATTGGAATAGGCCTTCTTCATGTCACCAGACATCATTTCGGAGTGCCGGCCTTTTCCTGAAAGATAAGTGGCGAAGTAGTACGCGCCGAACAATACTAAAAGGACTAACACGACGGACCCGAGCTCTTTTCCCTTGAAAAACTTCTGTAAGGATGCCATCTTATATATATAAAACCAACAATAAAATATTTTTGCGCTAATCCATTAATTAGCGCAAAATTCCTTAATGTAATCAATGTGTGTGTTCATGATTGTATGTATTCGCTATAACTATCTACATGATATTTATTGTGGTCACTTCACAGAACTTGTAGTCGCTTCTTCAAAATTATCTACAGACAGGTCGTCCTCGCTGAAGTCACTGTCGTCGCTTGAATCGTTGGGTGTGTCCAACAAGTACCTTTTCTTAATGTTCTTTGCGTTCATATAAGACTCCAACGCTTGTTGTTTGGAGTCTCTTGCCATTTGGCGAGCCTCCTTGTAAAGTTCGTAGTAATGCTCATTTCTGGGCTTCAATTGCATATCGGTATCCTCTGCACTTGTCGCAGGAATGTCTAAATCAACCTCTTCAATAGTATCCCCTTCTCGCTTCTCCTGTATGTCATTGAGAATATCATCAACGAGCTTCCCTCTTTCATGATCATCTACTGCCGGGATATGTACATCAGTTTCAGTTTCAGCGCTACCAACCAACGAAACCGTTGAATCAATATTATCACTTGTAGGAGGTGTATGAAGGGCTGTCTGGATTTTTTTGGCGAGTATATCTAATCCATCTAAATCCTCGCCTGAATGTTCAGGTATTTGAGTCGCTGTGTCGTCAATCTCGGGTATCGGGTGGTCTATGTCATCATTATTTCCGACACCATCTTTCTGTATCATAATATCATCAAATGCGTGATTATCCAAGTTGTCTAAATGATCAAGCTTTACATCACCACCAAACGCCAATTTTGCAGTAGGGATGAAGTAATCATCTTCCTCTTCCTCTTCCTCTTCATCATCTTCCTCATCCTCCTCCTCATCCTCATCATCATCCTCATCCTCATCCTCATCCTCATCCTCATCCTCATCATCATCCTCATC
>ERZ807291.5101-NODE-5101-length-16793-cov-13.957701_pt1 | contig 16793 bp, 9 predicted proteins | sample MGYA00521257_ERZ807291 | MGnify/ENA primary metagenome ERZ807291 (study PRJEB31413, sample SAMN03169783) | marine metagenome | biome: Marine; feature: Water; material: Subsurface seawater | place: North Sea | collected 2011-04-28 | depth 1 m m ... | reverse complement strand
TAATAATAATAATAATAATAATAATAATAATAATAATAATAATAATAATGATAATGATAATGATAATGATAATAACAATGATAATAATAATGATAATAATAATGATAATAATAATCAAAATAGTAAAATAAATAAAGACCGTTCATTATCTCCTGTAAATAGACGATATAGTTTATTTGATTAAATTATTATTTTTATTTATAAAATTAATAATTTATATTTTTTATAATTTAAAAATACATATTATAAAGTAATACAATAAAAAGACTATATTATTTTTTATAATTTTATTATTAATAATAGATATTAAAATGTATTCTCCATCATACCGTTATTCTGACAGACTAATTAATAAAAATACTAATAAAAACAGCATTAAAAACAGCACTAAAAACAGAAATAACAAAAATAATACACATCTTGAAAAACATATAGAAACTATTATTCAACAAACAATGAAAAAAATAGTTCCGGGAATTCCAGGATTTAACCCATCATCTAATGATGATGATGATGATGAACCATCTACACCATTTAAATTTCCTAAATTATTTGGTAAAGATACTACTGTAGATGTTTATACAACACATAATCATATTTATTTTAAAACTGATGTTACCAAAGAAACCATTGATAAACTTGCTACTGAAATAGATACTTTAAATTATAAAATGAAAAATATGAATAGTGAATCTAATCTTGGCACTTTTACACCAAAACCTATTTATTTACATATTACTACCAATGGTGGAGATTTGTTAGCTGGTTTCTTTGGTTATGATAAAATTAAAAATTCTAAAATACCTATTAATACTATTGTTGAAGGTTGTGTTGCTAGTGCAGGTAGTTTATTATCTATGGCAGGACAAAATCGTTATATGACAGCAAGTTCTCATTTACTTATTCATCAATTGCGAACTGGAATGTTTGGCACTTATGAAGAATTAATTGATGAAAAAAATAATTGTCATCAATTTATGTCTAAATTAGTGAGTATGTATCATACTAATTGTAATGGTAAAATGACTAAAACTAAAATTAAAGAATATTTAAAACATGATATATTTTGGAATACTAAAACCGCAATTACAAATGGTTTAGTAGATGCCGAATGGTCAGGAGCAATTGAAGTTTAAATCTATAATTTTAAATCTATATTAGAAACTCTATTTTCTATTTTTTCTATTATTTCGTGTATTGCTTTTATATCAAAACTTATTTTTTTAGTTTGTGTATTAGTTTTATAAGTAGTATTAGTTTTATAAGTAGTATAATTATTATTATCTATACAAATATAATCTTTATTTTTATCATTTTTATTATCTTTATTATTTTTATTATTAGTATTATTGTTTTCTATACAATCTTTTTCTATATCACTATTTTCCATTAATTGTTTAATATAAATACTATTTATGTATAACCAATTACACCCATTTTTAATTAAATCTAATGTTTTGTTTTGACCTAGAATATTACATATATTAGGATTATTTTTTACAATATCATCTTCATAATCTAATATATCATCACTAATTTGAAAAATATATCCTAATATATTGCCAAATAAAGTTAAATAAATATAAATTAATTCATATTCTTCTTTATCAATATAATTTATTTTATTATCAAATAATTGTAATATATATCCTAAAGTTATAGATAATGTAAATAATGAACTTGTTTTTTTTAAATTTAAATCTATATTTAATTCAATCTTATTTAATATTTCTAATGTTGTAATCGTATTACTATTATTATTAACAATTAATTCTATTATAATATCTTTTTCTTTAAGAAATAAGTCATTATTATTATTATTATTATTATTATTATTATTATTGTTATTATTATTATTATTATTATTGTTATTTACAAATGTTTCTTTTAATAAATTAGTCTCTAGAGATATACTATTATTTAATTCCAAATCATCATATTGACCATCGATTAATAGATTTAAATTTTCTTGAAATAAATATTTAATATCATTAAAACAATGTATTAATAAAGTTAAATACATATCATTATTAATATATGTTGGCATACAATTATCAAGTAATAATCCAATCGTATTAAACATATAATAGAGAAAAAAATTTGTATATTCTGTTCCATATTTAATATGAAAAGCAGGATTATCTCTACGCATTAAATCATTATCCATTTCTGGTAAATCATCTAAAACTAAACTAAGAGCATGTATTAATTCAATACATAATGCTACTGTATAAATAATATCAGTATTTGTTTTTATAGTGCAATTATTTATTTCATTATAGTTTATTTCATTAGAAATACTAGTATTACTATTACTAAATATAAGACATAATATAGGTCTTAATCTTTTTCCATTTTGTAATACATATTTAACTCTATCTTGTAATTCTATTGGATAATTATAAATATGTTTTTTATAAATAAATTTTTCAATACTAATAAAATAATTATTCATTTTAACTATTTGGCTTTTTATATTATTTTAATTTCTTTAATATCTTTTAATTTCTTTAATATCTTTTAATTTCTATAATATCTTTTAATTTCTTATTTGTTTAATACTTTACATTTATTATTTAAATTAATTTAATTTATTATAATTATATAATTTATAAAAAATATTTATCTAACATATTAATAATTAATATCTTTAATTTAATACTTAATTAATAAATATTATAAATTACTCTAGTTAAAATGAATACAAATAATAATATTAATAATATTGAAGAAATCAATATGAATTCTAGAAATACTATGAATGTTATGAATAATAAAAAAGGTAATAACTCTAGCAATAGTAATAATAATAAAACTAAAAAAAATAAAAAAAATAATAATCGCAATAAAAAACTGACATTAAATAATTCAACTATGTTAAATCAACAAACCAATACTAATAATTTAATGAATAATGAAGGTATGATGAATAATGAAGGTATGATGAATAATGAACGTATGATGAATAATGAACGTATGATGAATACATCTGAAAATACTAACAATAATAATGAAAATAATATTACAAAAGTTGAAAGTTTAACTAATAATAATAGTAATAATAACAATTCTAATAGTAAAAAAAATATGACTATGAATAACACAAAACAAATTAAAAAAGAATTAAATGAAATTTGTATGAATTTATTAAATCATCAAATTGTAATGAAATTATTTCATTTTCAAACTACTACTTACGGAGCACATAAAGCAAGTGATGCTTATTTAGAAAAATTTTCTGGATTAATGGACCAATTTTTAGAAGTAGCACAAGGTATTTATGGTAAAGTATCTTTATCTAGATATGCTGTTTCGGGTAATACCCATAAAAATGAAACTATTAATACCCATTTAAATGGTATGATTACTTATTTAAAAACTAAAATAAATACGATTTTATCTAATTATACTGAATTAATTAACCTTCGTGATGAATTACTCAGTGATTTAGAACAATTAAAATACTTACTTACATTTCAATAAATAATATTTTTATATTTTTATTTTATTTTTATTTAAATTTTTTAATATTTATATATTATAATAACTAATATTTAGTATATATTATTTATTATTTAGTATATAGTATTTATTATTTAGTATATAGTATTTATTATTTAGTATATAGTATTTAATTACTTTAAAAAATGTTGCCATTACTATTACTTATTATATTTCTAGTTATTGCGTTTAGTATTGTAGCATGGATGGGTTTTACTAAAAAAAGAGCATTAATTGCTTTCTTAATAGCATCAGGATGTAGTTTATTATTTGGTGGTATTTCACATATATTTGTACCTGGAATTGTTGCTAATAGTATTGGGTGGGATGTTTGTCCTGAATTTCAATATGAAATAGGAATTGCTAATATACTTATAGGTATTTTATTAATATTCTCATTTTATTTTGATAATCAATGGATTTTGGCTGCTATTGTTGCTTCTACTATTTGGGGATGGGGTAATGCTTTAGGACATATTATATCCTATAAAAACACAAAAAATAAAAAATCTGGTAATATAGGTTGGGCATTATATCTTGATATATTTCTACCAATAATAAGTATTATTTTATACTTAATTACATATGTTTATAATTAATTTAATATGTTTATAATTAATTAAATTATAAATTAAATTGATGGATTTACTTTTAATCCCATTTTTTCTAGTTCTTCTTTATATTGTTTTCTTTCTTTTTCATCATTATTAAAAATATAATCTGGTGATTTATAATTAACATTTCCTTTTTCTATATCTTCACTTTGTTTTTTACAACATTTATTATTTAAGGATAAGATACTACAATTATAACATTCGGGTTCTACTTTACCATATTTTGTAAAACCTATAGGAATAACTCCCATAGGCATCTCACACATTCCTGTTTCTTTGTTACATTTACCTTTATTATTTGGATAATTTTTATTTGCTTTATAAAAAGGACAATCATTATCTATTTGACAAGGAGCATCCCATACCCCTTTTTGATTTATCTCTGGATGATATGATTTACAAAATATTGGATTATTATACTGTGGTAATTCATTACTAACACCGTCTACTAAACCAAAACATTTATGATTTTTAAATTGCTGGTCTTTTGCTATACTTATCATTTTTTCATCTATTTTTGTGGATACACTACTTTCATCTAATAATGTTGGATCTATATCTGTTCGTTCATAGGTATTAATAAACTTCGTATTTTGTCTTTGAAATAATTTACTATTTTCATCATTAGGTAATACATCAAAATCAGCATTATCACTAATCTGGTCTTTATAATAATAATTGTCTTCTTTATATTTATTTAGTTCATTTAATTCTTCTTTTTCTAAATTATTTTTAGTAGTCTCTAGAGTAGTATCTAATTCTACTTTACTATTTTCGTGAAATTCTACTGTTTTTGGCACTGGAACACCTCTTAATTCTATTTTATTAAATACTAATTTATAATTAGTATTATTAGTATTAGTATTAGTTTTTATTAAGTCAATATCATAATAAACAATAAACTGTTGATACTTATATTCTCTTGCTAATGTTAATGTAAATATATAGTTTGTTCTGGATACATCTTTTAGTTCAGAAGATATTAAATTTGAATTTATTATTTTAAAAAAATGGTAAGGATGGTATTCAACATAATAATTTAAATTAAGTATTAAAATATTAAATGCTGTTATTATTTCTAATTTTAATCTAGTAAATAAGTCTAAATCTACTTTATTTATTTCACCTGAATTTTTATTTATTAATGTTTCACTCTTTTTTACTTTAGGTGTTATATTATCTTTAGTTATATTATCTTTAGTTGTTGTATTAAAATCAAACTTATAATTTTGTTCTTTTTGTTGTTTTAAAACATTATACATTTGATACATATCTAATTCATCAGTCATAGAAAACTTTTTTAAGGTGCGATTTTGTCTTAATATATTACTATCTATTTCTGCTAATTCATTACTATTTAATTGATTTGCTGGTAAGGCAATTTGTTTTTTTATTTCTATTGGTTTTGTATCATCATTTGATGGTGATTTGTATAATTCATCATTTGGAATTGTTGTATTTGGAATTGTCGTTGAATTTATAAATGGTTCTTTTTTATATCTAAATGTAGTTAAGAATAATAATACTAATAATACTATTATTAATATTATTATATATGTGTATAGTGTATTCATTTTTATTACTATTATTATATTATATAATAATATAATAAAAAATATAGTATAATAGAATTAAAAAATATAGTATAATAGAATTAAAAAATATAATATAATAGAATTAAAAAATAAAAAACTTTAAATTTTAAAAAACGGAAGATTTCATAAAATCTTCAAAAATTGATTTTTTTATTTTTTAATATGAAAAAGTGTAATTAATATATATATATATTGTTGTTATTGTATAGGTGTTATGTTATCTTTGATATATTCTTTCTGCTCCAACTCACATCTATTTGTGGGTTTCAGTAGGTTGAGTTTATCTCAACTGATAACATCATTGTTCTTGTGTTTCAAGTTCAACTGAGTTGTCTGTGCATTGCTAATGTATGTTCTGGGTTATACCAAAACAAACATTTACAAACCATCCAGCAATTAACAGAACTCTATGAATAAACAATAAGAATAATAAAATACCAAAAAAATAATACCATAAAAATAAAAGCAAATAAATATATTAATAACAAAGCACCAAATGTGCACCCCTATTCGATTTTTTTTATTCATCAACAACCTGACTATAATAATCTTGGTCTCCTACATCATCTTCTTGTGATATAACAACATGTTGTTCTAATTCATCTCTTGTTGTATCTCTCGTATCTATATAATCAGGATCATTACTATCACCATGTTCAAATTCATTATATATTTCATAACTATCATTTGTCTCTAATAATGCTTCTTCATTTTGGTCTTGTTCGGTCATTTCATCAACAATGGTTGATAAATTTTTATAATCAATAGTTTTAGTTATTTTCATTTGTGCCATTAACATTGCTCTTTTATATTCATTACCTTCTTCACTTAATTTTTTAAATGTATTTAATGTTCTTTCAATCTTTTTCTGATTATATTGAGTTATTTCTTTTTTTATTTTATCATCGGTTAAACTATCATATAATTTTTGATTAATATCAATATAATCTAAATAAGAAAGTATAAATTCATTTACAATTTTAATATTATTACTTTTTTTTATTTCAAAATTTTCTATAAAATTTACATTATTATCTTCTTCAGTATCATATAATAGTTCATCTTCTAATCCTAAATTTAATTCTTTATTTAATTCTAGCATATCACGATTTGGTTCTTCATCTACTTTAAATTCATAATCTATTATGTCACTTTCTTTTTTACCAATATTATTTTTATTTAATATAGTATATAAATTAGATAATGAGATTACATTAATATAATGTAAAAGTGTGCTTACAAACTCTGGGAAAAGAAGTTTATATTTTTCTTTACTTTTAATACCTTTAACAAAATAATATAATTCTCTCGTTGTTTCACTTAATAAATTAAATAATGTTTCTTTTTCACCATAATTTATAAAAGAACGATATTCTAAACGTATTGATTCTTTATGTATTGGATTTGATAATTTACCATATTTTATTTGGTTCATAACATCATTTAAGAATTTAATGCTAAATTGTAAATATTCTTCTTTTTTTCTATCTCTAAATAAATGACTATTATAATTATTATCATAATCATTATCATTATCATTATCATTATTATTATCATTATCATTACTATTACCACTATGGTTTAATTTATAATCTTCATATAATTGTTTAAAATCTCCTAAATTTGTTAAAATTGTTTTGTATTTTATATAATTCTTTTCAGTTGATGTTATTTTCTTTACTATATTATCAATTTCATTATCAATAATATTTTTTAAATTTGTAATTTGTTTATATATATCAAACATAGATTGTTTTGATTGTTGTTTCTTTTGTTGTGTTTGTTGTGTTTGTTGTTCTTGGTCAATAGTAAATATATCATCTTCATTTTCTTCAATTTTATTAAAAAAGTCTTTTAAGTAATCTAATATAGATAATTTAGGTATCTTTTTAATAATGTCTTTAATCTTATTTTTTTCTATTTGTTGGTATTCTACATTTTTATCTAACTCTAAATTTATATCTAGAGAACATTTATTAGATACAGATTGTTGTTGTTCATCATTATTAAAATTATCTATTAAACCATCGTCATAGTTATAGTGAATACAAGTTTCATTTTCTAATTTATTTTCTAAATCTCTAAATTTAAATGTATTCCCATAGTAAATTGCTTCTTTTATTCTATTATAATCCGAATGTATATTATAAGTTTCTTTTTCAATATCAACTTTTTTAACATTGGATAAAATACAACGCCCGTATTTATCATAAATATGCTCTTTACCTTTATAGATACCTTTTTCAATATATTTTTTATACATCTCTTTAACATCTTCATTTTCAATTGTTTCATAATTAACTTTAATATGTGCTTCTGATGGTTTATATAAAGGTTCAAATACTATATTTGTTTTTTCAACATTTAAAATAGATTTAATTTTACTTAAAATAGTTGTTACTTCACTGAATAAATTAATAGTTTTTGGTATTTCACTATTTTTTTTATTAAAGTAATTCATATAATCAAATTTAGTATCATTCTTATATTCTTCAGGACAACAATTATTTAATAACATAGAATAATTTGATTTTGTTGAATTATCAATAACAGTATTAATTTTATTGATTACATTAAGAGCATAATAAATTTTATTTTCATTACCTACATTTATCATTTTATCAATGTTAGCATAAGATACTTCTTTTAAATTAGCACTATTTAATAACTTAACAGGGTGCCACGTAATATCATTGTATTCTAAACGAGGTTTAAATTCTCTCCATCTATTGCTATAATAGTTTTCAAACTCATTGATAGTATTTATTGTATTAGATTTATCATCTAACGCAGTTATTAATTTATTTTTTACTAAATTGTCATTTTCAACTTGTTTTTTTATTCTTTCTATTAATTTTAATTCAGTAATAGTTGTATTTTTATCATCTAATGAGACATATTCAGGAACCTCTATCATTTTTGACAAAATATACATTATAAATTCAACACCACCTTTTTCATTATCATCATTAATTAATGGATATCCTATACTATTATAATCTAATGGTAATTTATAATTAATTTTACTTGTTTGTAAAAGTATTAAAAATCGGGCACCTATATCAGCAATCATATAATTAAGTTCATGATTATTAATTAATTTGCTTAATAGTTCTGGGCGTTTTAATAATTCAGGTTTAGATTTTTTATATACTTCATAAAATCTATCTTTTGTTTCAAATGTAAAAGATTTTAAGAAATTTAACATTTCTACCTCATCATCAACACTAAATGAATTATTAAGATGTTCAATACGAGATAATTCTTTTATTGTTTTGAAAATATGAATACGTTTTTTCATCATTTCTTTTTCAAGTTCATTACCAATGGTTAAATTAGTTATCATCTTTTCAATATATTCTTTTTGTTTTTTTATAATAGGTATTGCTTCTGTAAGTTCTCTTGTTTTTATTACGCCTCCATCTTCACCTTTATGAAAATCTTCAAAATCTTCAACATCAGTTGTTTTAATGTCAACACCACATACATTACAAATAAAAGCACCATCAATTTCAGTTCCATAAACATCAGCAATTCTATCAAAATCTATTTTATTGTAGGTTTTCATTAGTTCATTATTATCATATTGATTATTTAATTCATTTTGATTACCTATTTCATTTTTAGATTTATTATTTAAATAACTGATTGCTAATTTATGATGATTACATAATAAGTGTTGGTCGCATACTTTACAATATGTCCAATTTTTATTATTATCTTTTGTATTATAGTTAGTATAATCTACATTTGTATTATTGGTATTGTTGGTATTGTTGGTATTGATTGTATTATTTGTATTATTGGTAGTTTTATTAATTTCACTAGAATTATTATAATTATACTCTGTATTTTCAAAATGTTCTAAAATTACATTACCCGCAATATATTTTTCATAATTTGACTCTATTTGATTAAATTTATTTGTTAATTTAAAATGAATACAAGTTTTAGTTGGTTCTAGAGTTTCTTTAATTTTATCTTCTTCTAATTTAAGTTGTTCTTCTTTATTTTTTATTGATAGTTTTTCAGCATTTACTTTATTAATAAGATTTACTCGTAAATTAACCATTTCTTTATTTACATTAGCAATTATTATAGGTATATTTTTTACATAATCTAATTCTTTTTGTAAGTCGTTAATTTGTAATTCTACTTTAGTTTGTTCTTCATTCATATTATTTATATCTTCTTCTATATAATCTTTTTCAATACATTTTAAACTATCTAAATCTAAATCATATAAACTCTCATCTTGTAAATTTAGTTCTGGATTTTCTATACAATTATTTCTTTTATCTTGAATTAATTTATAAAGAGTAGATAAATCTTCCATAATCCACATTTCATTGTTTCCAATTAATGTTCTTTTATACAATTTTCTAGTATTATCTTCTTTTAACAAAGCATAATCACCTACTAATATAGCATTACCATCACTATCTGTAGCATCTTTATCATTATCTTTCTCTAATCTTTCTTTATTAGGATATTGTATAATTGAGGGTTGTGTTTTTTTAAATCCTAGTTGATTAAGATTGGGTTGTTGAGGGCGATTGGGTTGATTTATAGAAGCATTTGTCATTATCATTGTATGTTTTTCTTTTATTAATGCTAATTCAGTTTCTAAATTTTCAACAGTATGGGTTTCTTGATACATTTTTAAATAATTTATTAAAATTGTATTTAATAAAAATTTTCCATTATCAAAATTTGTCTTAAACCAGTTTAATCTCATTTCATCATTATCAACATCTATATTTTTATTATCATAAGAATTAAAATAATAAGTGCTTAAATCATCCATAATATCATTTGTAATATACTTAAACTCATCGGATTTTTTATCATTTATATCACTTATTATACGATTTTTATATTTTTTCTCATTTTCTTCTTTTTCTTTTTTCTCTTTTACAACTTTTTTCTTATACACATCAAATTTGGTTTTTAATTTACTGTCTAATTTTGTATAAAATTCAACCACTTTTTGATGTTTTTTTATTAATTTATCATACATATCTATAGTAAGTTCATTACAATCATAATCAAATTTCTCTAGAATAGAATAAATTGAATCAATAGAACAATGTTCCAGTTTATTTAAATAAAGATTAATAATATCATTTATATTTGGAATAATTTTTTCTACTTGTTCTTCTAAATGTGTATAATTGAATTCTTTTTGCTTAAATAAATAGAGAATAAATTTATCAGGATGTTGGCTTATATCAAATTTACTTTTATTAATTTTATCATCATCTTTATCTTCTTCATCATCATCTTTATCTTCTTCATCATCATCTTTATCTTCTTCATCATCATCTTCATCATCATTTAAAACTTCTGAATTAATATCTTCTAGTTCCACTGTAATCACATTATTTTTATTTTTTTCTATTTTATATAAATTATTTAATAAACTATTAGCCTGTGCTCCTCCTCCCATAGTATTAAAATAACTTAATGGTGGTCTAACATATCCTATTATTCTAACAGTATCACCTTCATAATACACTTTAAATTTAGGTTCAGTTGTTAATATATTTGATTTTATTATAGTTTCATCATCACTTTTATTATAATTATTCATTCCATAATCACTACTGTTTGGGTTTTGATTTTGGTTTTGGTTTTGATTATTATCTTCTAAAAGACTATCATTATTATCATTATTATCGATGTCGTCATTATCATTATCATTATTATTATCATCACGAGAAGATGATATAAAATTTCCCATAGGACCAAGATTAACTTGGTAATCAAAATGTGTTGTTTGTAATCCATAACTTTCGCATTTCATAGGTTTATCACAATATTTAATAGTAATTGTATCTTGGTATAATCTTTTAAAATCATTTTTATCTAAATCTTGACCCAATCTAAATACTAATCCAATACTATCATTTTCATTTATAGATGTAGGATTTAATTCATTTATTAACTTTTTATTATAAACGTCATTATTTAATAAAATGTTCTTTTTATCTTGCATACTTATTAAATCAGTTAAATTTTCATAAAAATTTTCAATAACGTCAGTTGATTTTTTATCATAATCATCTTTGTCTATTTTTTTATCTTTATTTAAATATATCTTCTTACGATTTAATACTAAAGGTATTAAATATTTATTCGTATAATCACCTTTTACATAATTAGATAATAATGGTTTATAATCGGGAGTTTTAAAGTTAATATATCTATTATCTTTGGCTTTTTCACCTGTTGTAGCATCTACATTAGTGCTTATATTATTTTTTAAGAGACTAACTATATTTATATATTTTTTAATACTTTCTATTTTTAATGGATTATTTCGTTGATAAATAGGTAATTCTTCTATTTTATATTTTAATATATTACCGCGTTGAAGTCTTTCTGGAATAACAATATCTTTTTCATCTAATTCTACTTTTTTAACTTTTTCATAAGTTCCTTCGATTATAATATCATCTTCATCAATAATCTCTTCAAACTCATCTTCATCATACTCACTATCCGTATTGTTTGTTGTTTGCGATGTTGTAGATAATAATCTACTTCTTCGTTCTCTTATTTCTCTTGTTGTGTCATCCATAGGTTCATTTATTCTTGTAAGACTATTATTAGTATTGTCATTTTCATAATCATCTTCATCATTAAAAATATCATCAAATTCTTCATTTGTAAATTGATTATCATTTGGTGTATCTTCTAATACATTACTTAAATTGCCATATTTACCCATAATCATTTCATAATTATCCATATCTTCTAAATTACTTGCTATATCTTCAGAGGGATATGTATTTTTACTTTTACCTCCACCCTCAAAGATTAATTCGCCATTTTCGTCAATATCTATTTTACCAACATAATCATCATTTTTCTGAGATGTATTTGAATGATTTAATTGTGATGCTTTAAAATCATATTCATTATCCATACCAAAACCAGTTAAACCTATTAAATTACCACCTTCATCTTTACCACTAATAATTAATTTATCACCTAATTTATTTGCTAATGCTTTGGATACATTTTCTTTTTCAATAGTAAATGTATCTTGGGTAGGATTATAAAGCATATGTTCATAAATATCAGGAAAAATAACTTTATTTGAAGATGGTAGCAATCTTATTTTTTCTCCATTGTATTCCATCATTGTTGTTAATTCATCATTTTCTTTTAATTTTTTAAAAGTATCTAGAACAACATTATAATTTTCATTATTTTCTAAAGAAACATTATTATTAGTATCATTAGTATTAACATCATTATCAAGTGTTATAGGTGTAATTCTACTTATACCTCCAAAGGTAGGCACTTCGCGATTTTTATAAAATAAGAAACTTAAAGTATTACCTAAAGATGATGTGTTTATTTCATTTGTAGGTAAATTTACCCATATACCTTTATCATTTTTTTCTATGATATCAACTTTTTTATTATTAAGATGTTTATAACACGATGTTGTAGGTGTATTAAGCATAATACGATTACCTGAAACTAATTTACTATGTAAATCCATCATTTCAATATCTCTTTCTGGTAATTCAACTTCTGGTTTATAGTCTGGAATACCTAATGGAAATGCGAATTCCATTAATGCTTTTAACATTTTTTTTTCAGACGGTGTTAAATTATAAGTTCTATAGTATTTTAAAAGTGCACTTTTAAGACTACTATATTGAAATTCATTTATTATTCCTACTTTTGTAATATAAGGGTGTATGTCAAATTTACTAAATATTGGGTGAGTGTTTTTATCTAATCTAAATACTATTATTTGATTGTTTGGTAAAATAGAGACCAGCACACCATATAACTTATTTGTAGATGTATTAATTAATATACTACCGGGTTTAATATCTTCCATTTTTAGAGTTTAAATTAGTTTATTGTTATGTAATCTATTTATTTTATTATGATATATTTTTTATTATGATATATTTTATATTTTAATATCTATTAATTATTAATATTAATATTATTATAGTTTTAACTTTAATATATTTATTAAATAATTAATTATCTCTAGAGACATATAATTTATAAATAAATATAATAATAAAAATATAATAATAATAATAAAAATATAATAATAATAATAAAAATATAATAATATAATAATACAAATAATAATTAAAATGGCAGATACATACAATTGGATTTATAATACATATAATGATAATATTTATATTTTAATTGCTTTAATATTTGTTCTAGTATCTATTATATTAATGTTTGATTTTTGGAAACAAAGAAAAGATAGTTTAGATACTACATTGTCAAACAGTAAAACTAATAATAAAACTAAAACTAAAACTAAAACTAAAGATTTATTTTATAATGTTGAAAATAATACAACCGAAACAACACAATATCAACCACCTTTAAGAAATAATTTTATGAATAGTAGTTTATTTATAAATCCCGAAGAAAAAGCACAATATGAAATGGCTAGAGGTTTATTAGATGGAAACGATGATTCTTTAGTAAATACTAACGGAACTATTAATTTTAAATTACCACAAAATGATATTATACAATCCAATAGCACACTTTTTTCTAATGATAATAATATTAATACTAATAATCCTAATAATGCTTATGTAAGAGCAAATAATTATAATACTATTGGTGATTATGCTACTCTAGATACATTAGGTAAAGGATTAACTGATACATTAGGTGGTATTCATACTGAATTAGGTTATACTGTTTTAGAAGAACAATTAGGCACATTTAAAAAGGAAGCAATACCTAATCCTCACGCATATGACAATACCAGTAATTATAATACTGGTATTAATCCTAAAACAGTTGACGGTGTGACAACTTATGGAAGTGGTATAAGTGGTAAATTTTCACAAGACCAAAAACAACCTATTTTCTTACAAAAAGATTTTGATGGTGTTGCTAATATATTTGCTCCTAATATTATAGTTCAAAATCCACCATTAACTAGCGATGGTTATCCTGATATATCTTTTGAAATGTAAAAAAAATTTAAAATTTATACAATACAAATTTATATAAATTGATTTTATTTTTAGTGTAATTTTATTTTTAGTGTAATTTTATTTTTAGTGTAATTTTATTTTTAGTGTAATTTTATTTATGTAAAAATTTAATGATAAACATAGAGTAAGAAAGACATACAAAAACTTTCTTCCCAAGGAACACACGTATTTAATCGTCTATTATTAGTATGAGTTTTAATAGTTAATTCTAAAGAAACACCATATTTCCATTCTTTAAAAATATGATATTTTTCTTCATCACTTAAATTAATAATTTTTTCTAAGAAAGGATATAAAAATTCTTTTGCTTGTACTGTTGTAATATTAAGATCTTTTAAATTTTCTATTTCACTATTTAATTTTTCATATCCATTAGAAGAAGGATTACTCATATTATCATTAGAAGTCATTTTACAACTAACTTTATTTTTCTAGAGTTTTATTTCTATTTTAATGGTTAATATTATAGAATCTTTTTTATAAAAAAAATCAATTTTTATATTTTTTTTTTTGAAAAATTTTTTTTTGAAAAATTATATATTATAAAAATTGATAATTAATTAAAATCAATACGATTAAACATACCAAAAATTTTAATACATATAATTAGTGGAAGTTTTTGTAGTTTTTTATTATTACCCTCAAAATTTAGGAGGAAAAATGCGATTAACAGTTTACTAAATGTATCATCATTACAAAAGTAACTGTTATGTTTTATTTCCCAATACAAATATTGATTTCTATCTAAAAAAGGCTGAATAATTTCATTTATACGAGGTTCCGACATTTCAAATTCCATTAAACTAAAATTATTATTCATTTTTTCTTCTACATATGATAAAGTTGTATCCGTAATCTCAGGACCTTCATAATAATAATCTTCATTTTTAATTTCACACTCTGTAATTATGTTTCTAGGTTCACATAATCTATTAAATAAGTTCTCCACAAACTTATTAATATCATTAGTTTCAATATTACAAATAAAATATATTTTTTTAAGATTTTCTTCCAAACCACATAATAGTTGCAAAAAAGTGTCCTCATTGTTTAAATAACAGAAACTTAAATTAAGAGTAGATACATTTGACTCTTTCAAACCTTCTATTAATAGATTTATAACACATTCGGATTGTGTTTGTGTATTAGCAAAATGTCCAAAACACTCTATAAAAGATAATTCACTTATGTTTAAATTACATATTAATTCTAATACACGTTTAAACTTGTTAATTTCAATTTCAGTAGGGTGTTCTGTGCTATAAATACTATTATCTTGAAATGCTAGTTTAGTCATAGTTTTATTACTTTCTAATAAAGATGTTAATAAAAGCACAATAGAACTTAAATTAATATTATTTTCATCAAAATATAAAGTTGTAAGTGCTGGAAAATATTTACATATTTCTATAAAAGCATTCATATTTTCTTTATTTCCAAGGTCAATATTATTATAATCTACAAACTCAACAATCTCTTTTGTGTTGAAAAAACAGTCTATAATTAATTTTTTAATACTAGCGACGTTTTCTTTACTTAATGTATTAAAAACAGAGAGGAGATATCTTGGTTCAATGGTTATTGGATATGCGTTAGATTTTTCAGGATCTTGAAAATGTGCTTCCATAGTTTTCAATAAGTTTTCCCCAACTTCATTTTCATCTACAACTTCATCTTCAGAGTCGTATTCATCTTCATCTTCAGAGTAGTAGTATTCATCAATGTATATAATATTGTCTGCCATATTATCTATTATATGCTTTTAATATTCCGGTGTCAAATATTCTAATAATAGAATAATATAGGTATAATTTATATAATTAGATAATTAATTTTCAATTTTTTATATTATTTTATTAATATTTCTAATTTTTTAAAATAATAAATATTAATTAATTTTTAAAATAATAAATATTAATAAATATTAAAAATTAATTATCTAATTATATAATAAACTATTTTACATATAAAAACTTATATTATATTAATTAAACTAAATTATATTAAATTTATAAATTTTAATCTATATTAAAATGTCTAATAATAATCAAACAATTAGAAAATCTACCTAT
>ERZ807291.5095-NODE-5095-length-16807-cov-11.567096_pt1 | contig 16807 bp, 1 predicted proteins | sample MGYA00521257_ERZ807291 | MGnify/ENA primary metagenome ERZ807291 (study PRJEB31413, sample SAMN03169783) | marine metagenome | biome: Marine; feature: Water; material: Subsurface seawater | place: North Sea | collected 2011-04-28 | depth 1 m m ... | reverse complement strand
TTGGATTTTGTTACGAGGCTTAAACTACTTCCCGCACTTTGATTTATGCTCCAAAGGTAGATTTGTTTTCCGGTTGCCTGAATAGATGTATCTGCATTGGTTGCGTCTGATTCAAAGACCACCGCGGTTCCGTCGCCATTTACATCCGGGTATAAACTTCTCCCATTTAGCTGTTCATTAAATTCATTGGTAGCACGAAGGATCGTGCCAGTGGACACACGGTATAGAAAAACATCCTCCTTATTGTTTGTATCTCCGGGAACAAGGTCTGTCGCAGACGAATGGAAAACGATGGTATTACCATCCAGACTAATACGCGGTCTGAAGCTGCTGGCATTTCCTCCACCGCTATGACTGAACGCTTTACTGATAAGACGAGGGGGGGCTTCAGGAGTAAGCATGTCCATCAAATAAATTTGCTGAAGCGACCTGCCATTGGTTTCCACGCTCTTTTCGTAAACAATGTAGCGCCCGCTTTTGTTTAAACTTGGACGCTCGGCATAATTCTCGTTGGTAATCGTGGTGTCTAGTAAGGTCGTTGTGCCAAAATTACTGGAACTTAAAGTAATAATGGGGGTTGTATCCATGGAATAAACCTCACTCTCTTCTTGGTTTAAGATTTCGATCAAAAGATAGTAATCCCCTTCAAAATTATCCGGCATTTGCTGAAACCAAGTTAAATTTAAGGTCTCTCCAGCAAGCAGGCCCTCGCCGATTCCCCCGCCACCAAGATTAAATTCCCGCAAGATAAAGTCATCCTCATCCTTTGTCTGATCCTTTGAAAGTATGACATTGGCTAAAATAATATCAGATGCTCGAACCGGGCTTTTCCCTCCATTCCGCATAGCAAAAGAGATATATACCGGGTCCAAGCCTCGAAATTCTCCAAGCTCCCCATTGTAACTATTTTCCAAGTAAATTAACTTGGCGGAAACATCACTCGAAGGTGCATTGGGATCATTAATTATTAGAGTATCTGAAAGGGCAGTGTTATTTGTATAATTACCTTCCTCCACTAAAACAGGCCCCCCATCAACGTCCTGTGGATTGACTGTTAATTTAATGATATACTGCCCATCAGCATCGTCGGGTAGGTATAGGTTGGAAATTTCGAAATCCCATTTCTCAGATGGTGATAAATGCTTTACCTCCTTATAATTTGGCGGAAATAAAATGGACTGAGAATCAATTATTTGTCCGAGTTGGGACTCACCATCTTCCCCCTGAATCAAGGAACCTAAATCAGCCCTTACTTCAAATAGTACATTTGGCTGAGTTATGACTATCCCAACATTTTCGATAACTCCGCTAACGGTATAATTTGTTCCAGGAACAAAATTTTCTGCCATAAGCTGCCCAGAAACTGGATCGACCGCGGAAACTCCAGTTGCACTAATTTGAACATCCGGCAACCGAACGGTAAAATTGTGTTCTAAGATATTGTTTTCGATATTAGTTTCGCCCGGGACCACTGCGACTTCAAAAACAAGCCTCCAGCGTGCCTCTGGGCTCCATTTGGAGCTTTGCGACCATGGTATCTGAAACAGTGATTGCCCAGGATAGTACCAATCATATCCTCTTTCCAGGTATCCATAAGTTGAAGTATCAAATCCATTAAAATTACGAGTTACACTATCTAAAACAATTCCGTCTGGATCAATTAATGAAATGGATGCCATTACATTTTGTCCTTGCGGCACAGTGGCACTTGAGTTGCCGTCGAGAAAAACCTGAGGACTTACCCCAAAGACGCTATTTATTCTTACTTCACCCGGGGGGGTTGCAGCGAACCGAACAGCCATATCTACAGGGTTATTTCCTTGTCCATGAAGGGGCAAACTTAGCCAAAGAAAGCCAACAAGAAACAATCCAGTCAGCTTACAAAGTTTTGGGTGTTTTGCTTTCATTTGCGTGTTTTCCAGGCCTCCATTCTGTAATCAAAAAACCTTGGTATCCGCTAATCTGGATCCTGAGCAAATTGCCCCAACAACCGGAACAGTGATGCCAACAAATGCAAAGAATAAAAGAGCTCTCAAATGCACTTTTTTTGATCTGTTTATCAATCGAATCATGGGCGATAGTTCCACTCTTGTAAATTATGGTTAAAAAATCTAACCTTTTCGGATTCTAAATTAAAATATATCCAGACTAAGTCTGCGTTTGAAAACACCCAGGGGAAGAAAGTTTTTTCTGTCCAAAACCAATCCTCTCTTTTCGCGTCCCAGAACCAATACCCTCCAGAATTAAGCGAATGGGCAAAGAGCCAGCCCAGATGCTCGTGGTAGAGCCAAGAATTTTCCATCTGCAAAAAGACCCCTAACCATGGAGATTCATACCAGCCATTGCCTAAATTAGAGCTGTTTAGAACATATTGGTTTGCTATTCTTACAAGCCCTAAGCTCTCCGAATTTTTCCCAGCAGTATCGCGCAAAGATATGCGAAGATTTAATGAGACACCAGAAAGGCTGTTTATTTCATCCGGATCTGAGATAGATAAAATTCCGTTTTCGGAGAAAATTAACATAGGAGTGCCGTCTTGGTCATAATCTATATTTTCCGAACTCAATACATAGGTAATTGGGTCCCCGTCTCTGTCTTCCCCAAGTACGCGATGTAAAATGTCACCCGGTTGATAATCTGAACGGTCAATCCAGATTGAAAAGTTTTTGGCTTTAGGCGTGAAAAAGTTTTCGTTTCGAACGAAATTCGCACCGATTTTAGTATCCCGAGTGATTGTTACCCATGTGGCAAGTGATTCTGGTTCCAGAATGTCGTCCCCTTCCCAGCCATCAAACCGATAACCAGTAGAGGGTTCCGCAACAATTTTAACAGTTGTTCCATAGCCGTACTCTCCCTCGCCGTAAGCTAAACCTCCAGATGTTCCATTTATCTCTAAGGAATATTTTTGGGGCTGAAAAACTGCACCCAGAGAAGCGTTTCCTAATACTTCAAATTTGATTTCAGCTATGTATGGGTTTAATATACCATTTCCCAACCATTGTACGAATTGATATCCGGGATGGGGAATTGCGGATAAGTTAATCAATGTTCCAAAAGGATAAGTTCCTGCACCCACAACTACTCCGCCTTTACTTGAATTAATATCTAGGAGGTAGTTGATGGTTGCAAATTGCGCTTCGAGGTGAGTGTTGGCTGTAAGCACAATCGTGGTATTTGCTTCTGTTGCTTGAGCGATCTCATCGCCTATCCAATTTTCGAAAGCATATCCAGGCAAGGGCTTGGCAAAAATATTGACCGCTGTTCCCTCAGGATAGACTCCTGCACCAACAAACTGCCCGGCCACGAGCGGAGAAGACGCCAAAGTTAAGCTAAAGGTTTCGGCTGGTTGTGGTAAGAAAGTTGCCTGCAATCTTCTATCCTCAACCATCAAAACCGAAGTGAATTGGCTGTAAATATCTTCTATCCCCTCTCCTATCCAATGATCAAAGATATAACCATCTTTGGGTAGTGCCTGGAGATAAACTACCTCACCATATTCATAACCTCCTGAAGTTAGGATGGTTCCGTCACCTCCCGCAGTAAGCTCCAACTCTGGTATAATCTGAGTAAAGTGAGCATTAAGAGCTAGGCTTTTGTCAGCCGTAATTGCGATATTTGGTGAAGAAGCAAATTTCGCCCCCTTATTGCGCCACTCTAAAAATTCCCAACCTAGGGAAGGCGTTGCCAATAATTCAACAGATTCTCCGTGACTATAATTGCCCTCCCCGCTTACTTCACCACCCGCAAAAGCAGCAAGGACGATTTCATACTTTTGGGGAGTGAACCGAGCAGTTAGGTTTCGGTCGCCAAACATCGTCACAAAGGTGGAGGATGCATTTGCATCGGTCAAACCCTCTCCTTCCCAACCAGTAAAGAGGAATCCCTCGAGAGGGGAAGCATGAATTGCTACTTTTGAGCCATATGCAAAACTTCCAGACTCCCCTGCGGTTCCTCCTGCTTGTGATGCAACAAGGAGTTGGTGGGTTCGTAAGGTAAGATTTCTATTTCCATCCTCGAGCTCATCAAAAAGAGTTTCCAGTTCCTCAATAATTCCACGCTGTTGCTCCATGAGCGAAACAAAGTCCATATCCTCGTCGTACGCCAAAATGGATTTATCTAAGTCTGCCATTAATTGAAACATGGCCAATTGGTCTTCTAAGGTTAGCTCCCCCTCCACTCCAATGGATGCAAGAGCCATTGGGAGCGCGTCCAATAAAGTATTCTGTAAATCAAACCCTGAAAAATTTGTTTCCTTCAGGCCCTTAGCAATTTCTCCCAATAAAGAAGACCCTATCTCATAACCTTGATAATCGGATGAGAGGGTTAGCAAAAGACCCTCAGCTTGATTGATCAAATTTGCCATGCGTAAATTTGCCATCATCACATTGGTGGCATCCCCGTGCCCTTCAAAGGCTTTTTGAATTGGGTCGTAAGTGGTAAAATCGATGGTGGAGTCTAAATCAAGAGCAAGAGCAAGGGCAGCAATTGCTTCTTCTTTGGTTGCCCCCAGGTCCATCAATTTTGAAACCATGGTTGTAAGTGGAGAAATAACGGTTGCATTTGCATCCGCAATTAACTTTCCCGAAAATTGGGTACCAGTACTTGTATCAATCCCTCCCTTGACAATAAATTTTCCTTCATTTGGATCGAGCTTCCCGTTTGAGTTTGCGTCAAACTTCCGGAACTCTTCTTTCGTTAAAATTATTTTAGCTTTTCCATTTGAGTCGGTATAAATTTGGCGATCCAGATCCGATATTCCATCATTATTGGAATCAAATATTACCAGTGCGTTTTCAAGATATCCATCCACCGCAGTAATTTCTGCTGAGTATGCGGCATCTATCTCCAAGTAAAGGTTAAAGGTTGTAGGGTTGCCCGCTCGATCCTTCGCTCTAAGCCTAATCCGAAATGTTCCACTGTCTTCCGTGTAATTAGCAAGTCTGTATGCCCCGGTATCATCTTGGTTTACAATAACTGCTTTAAAATCTGAGTGAGCAGTAAATTTTAAGTCAAAGTTCGAAAGGTTCTGGTCTGCGGTCTCATTGTACTCCAAGGGGCTGTAATGAAAGGATACATTCCAATCATAAATAAGCTCGTCCTTGGTATCCATGACATGGACACGAATATTGGTGTCGGCGGGAGCATTCCAATTGCTGAATGCAAATTCTTTTCCTGCCTCCCACTTCCAGACGATACTGGTGTTCGTTTCATTTACATCAAAGGATGCCAACGAATTAGCTCCTATAATATTACTTTTGCTTAAATCAGTTACATCCAGGTTGGAAGCAATTAGGTAATTATCGAAATCCAGAATTGTAATAAATGGCTCTTGCCCATCTATGATTGTTATATTTTGTTCAAGTACATTAGAAGTGTTATTATGCTCATCTATTGCCTGGTAAGTTAAGCCCCAAGTGCCAACTGGGATGTTAACCAAATCAAAGGTTGCTAACCCATTAGAAGCATTGTTGTTATCCACTAGAAACTGGGTAAAGTTACCCTCAACGAGAAAGCTGATTTTTTGATTCCCATAAACACTGGCATATTCCACATAGCTATTTTGCACGGGACCATAGATATTGGTATTATTGGAATCCGGACCAATGAAACCGTATAAAGGATCATAAGCCTCTACTTTCCAGTCGAACTGCTCGCTTATTGTAGATTCTGAAATATTGAGTGTAATATTATCATCAATTGGGTTTTTAAATGAGAGTACCGGGGGGTCGTCTACCGGTATTAGATTGATGCCGTATTTTTTCTCTCCTTCTGCAAGAGTAAAGTTATGCTCAAAGAAAGGCTCACCTTGTGTGTAAGTTCCATCATTGCCTGGTAGCCATTCAAAATCAATAAAGGCACGAAGAGTAAAATCTGCAGCCTCCTTGCCAGTTTCATAAAAATTATAAACTGGGTCTCTACCAAGTTTTTTCCAATCAGTTGTAGGTGTAACAGGTTGATAATTACTCCCACCTGGTAGGTCCTGAAAATAGATGGTGTGCTCCAAATTCATATATTTCTCGGATAGAATGATTAAGCCTGAAAACAACCCATTTCCGGTTGAGGATGTGGGGTTAGCATCGACCGAATCAATCAGCCCGTCTTTGTCGGTATCTTTTGAATTAGGATTGGTTGAGTTGTCATTTTCTTCTTTATCATTCCAGCCATCACCATCGGTATCGAAATTTAATGGATTTGGAAAATACTTGATAAATTTAATTCCCAAAATGCCATTGATTTCATTTAAATCTTCCAATCCGTCTCCATCGGTATCGGCTATTAATGGATTAGTTCCTCTTTCCCATTCTTGAAGGTTTGAATCTTCCGTTGGATTATTACCATCGGAATCTAAATCCAGCCAGATAAGTCGCTGGGCATTATCCTTAAAATAAAATGAGTCCGTATATTTATCGAGCCACGCCTCCTGATTGTTAAGAATTGTTCGCGTTGAGGGCTTTACTCTCACCTTTTTACTGAGGGGGATAGGCACACCATTGACCATATAAGTTGCATTTGCCTCCACCTCTAAATATCCGCTTGGAAAGACTGGTTTTATTACCGCACCAATTCCGGAAGAAAGGTTGTTTAATGTATCATCCCAAATGGAGACGGTCGTGTCTTTGGGTATATTAAAGCCACGGGCAGACACATTAATGTCTGAAATTTTTCCTGGTGGATCTGATGAAATTCCGGTTATATTTGCCTCAAATCCATACCCCCCGCCAGAGAGTCGGATTCTATCGCCTAGCTGATAATTTTCACCACCATCCACAATCTCAAAATCGTGCACCGAGCCCACACTTTCCCGCAAGGTGGAATAGAGGTAGAGACCAACCTGCTCCTCATTGGAAATGTTTGCATCCCGAGTCCCCGAAGGGTCTTCGAGTTGGGCAACCCGGCTATTATTTTTATCTGATGCATTGAAATCCAGGTGGATTTGCCAATCGATGGGAACATTTTGGTAAGATCCATTCGCATCTACCACAAAAGCGGTAAGAAGAAGTTCGTGATCTATAGAATTGGCAGATAGGGGTAATTCAATTGGGTTCGTTCCCTCGCTGTCATCCGGGAAAATGAGTAGGCGAGGTCCGGATACATAACGCGAGCGATTCGCCTCACTTGCATCATACCCCCAAGACGCTAATACGCCGGAGTCAAAGCTCTGGTTTGACTCGGTGTAGAGGTAGCTCTCAAAAAAGTCTTGCCCTTCAATTACTGTTGATAATCGAACAGTAAACTTATCCCCTGGGTAGTAGCGGCTGGTATTTTCATCATCTACGATTTTTAATGCTATGGATCCATCATGCTCCGTATCCCAACCCATAATTATATTTGGGGTAATTTTACTTATATTATCAGGATGAGGAATAAAGATAAGATCAGGAAATGTTATGGGATCCAGTCGTGGGTTTAAGGGATTTATAAATCCACGACCTATACCCTCCAACACCTTAAGGATGTATTCACTCTCGTATTCTTCTGAGTAGTTATTGTCTGTGGATTCCTCAAAGGGCCTGGAGAGCAGTCTCGACTCACGCGACCATACGAGCCTGGATTTCCCCCAACCGCCATTGTCCGTTTCCAGGGTAAGTTCCGGAAAACCCGGCACATAAACCACTTGGGATACACGCGTTTTATTTCCTTCCGGACGAAATGTGCTTTCCTGATACCCTTGATCTTCCATTAGCACAGCCAAATTGTACATGCCAGGCTCTAGCTCGGCAAATGCGAACTGCCCAGATTGGTCGGTGTAAGAATAATGAGGTTTATATAAGGGCTCGTTGATTGCCCAGTTGAGACCGGGCAAGCTTTCTGAAACAATAATTTTTCCGCCCATTGCGGGAAAGTTTTGAGGGTTGGATCCGGATCCATGACCGTAACCATAAAAAAGCTGGTTAGGGAAACGGTCATCGATATAAAGATCTATGTAGGAACTTTCACGCAGGGGGTCATAAAGGCTACGATTCCTTAAGCGGATGTAATCAGTTAAAATATCATCTTGGTCATATGTTATTTCTCCCCGCACAGATGTTTCAGCATCATATAGGAGCCGCACGATGGGGGTTTCTTCAAACAGACCTCTTGTCATGTTCACATCTGAACCATTATCATCATAGGATGCATTGCCATCCAACTGTACATAAGTTAAATGATGAGTGATTACTGGACTTAGGCTTGCTGCAATAAAATCTGCTTGGCCGTTTCTGTCTTGATCCGGCACATGACTGGCATTGAATTCGATGGTTACGGCCCCTGGGGTTGATGAGTATAGACCAGGATCGCGCACCTGCACCTCAACGATTCGATCCCCCAAAGCATCTGCCAAAATGGGTTGGCCATAAGACCAGTCTCCTCCACTTTTTTCCCAACCTTCTCTTATTATTGCGACCTCAATGCTATCGTTATCCTCCTTAGAATAATCAGGCTGGGAGTGCCTGGTGTGGGTGATTGCGGCTTCATAAAATCCAGTTAGGGGAATGTTTTCCCAACTGTAGTAGGGTGTATCAGATACTGTTTCTTTATAATACGCATTGTTTTGGGAATCCCATGACCATGGGCGTTCTATGAATCCTTGCCCGGCACCGTCAGGTCTGGGAATGATGTCAAATTCCAAGTTTTTTTGCCTTTCGTCATAGAAAATAACCTTCGTGTTATTTCCATACTCATTGAATACCGGGATCGCTTCCACTCCGGAACCAGAACCAACTACTGCGATTTGAGAGGCATAATAATTGTAGCCTTCATGGTCTACCACGATCTCCCTTATTCTACCACCTTCGGTAATGACGGACAGGTTGGCATCTAAATCAATCCAACCAGCTCCGTTGCGGTAATAATTGTCATTGTACAAAACAAAGTTCAGCTTCGTACCCCAACACTTGCGGGCAAGAAACTTTACATCGAGGTGTTCGGTGTTGTTTCCATCTTTAATACAGTACAGGTGATCCCTTCGGCTTGGGGAATGCCTTTTCTGCCAAGCACCGACCGATTCCCCGTCAGATGGTACCAGGCTCCCATTTCCGTCTAGATAAGGGAATTCATTATCCGTTTCCCCGGGGCATTCTTCAGGAGGATACAAAGCCCAATGAACATGGCCGCATTCCTTCTTTTTGCCATCTTCGGTAGTCCTCAAATATGTGCACCTCCACTTCCTTCTGTAAAAGTCGGTAGTGCCGTTTGTGTCATTCGCATCCATCGAAAAACTAATCTCGTCAAAGTACTTGTAATGCTTGGGAGGAGCATCCCGGACGAATGCGACTGGATCAATGTAGCCATAACCACTCTGGGTAACAATAACATCCATGATCTTTCCATCAACCACGCGGGGAGTGGCATGTGCCCGTATTTGAAGCAGATCAATTTCGCCTTCGGGTCGCCCGCGATCCCAAATCTCTATCCACGGCTCCAGGTGGGAATAATATTCTTGTTGGTTTAAATGAGGGGGTTGATGAGTGCCATCATTACAGCCTGAACAGGTGGGTATTTCCTTGAGGTATCCGCCCAAACGGACAGACAAGGATGCATTTCTCTCACTGGAGCTAAGGGTGGGGGTATGCACTGCATTTGGCTTATTATTGGGATTTATATTAAAGTAACCTCTACCCCCACTGGTGATATTAACATCCACCACACTGCCGTTTTCGTCCAAAATTGGCTTGAGTAAAGCCCCATTGCCACCACCTCCGCTTACGGTAATGATGGGAAAGTTGGTGTAACTGTAGTTTTGATCATTTAACCAAGGATCCAGATTGGATGCAGATAAATTGCCGCCACTATCACCTGCAAGGTCAACATAATTATGGTAAGCAATGTAGCCACGGCCAGGGTCACGAATAAATACATCTATAATTGCTCCCGTTTCATTCGTTTCGTTTACCTCAAGTATAGCGGGAGTAAAAGCCTTCGCTCGTGTGATATTTGCGTCATAGGGAAGTAGGCTGCCAGGAGATTGCAGTTCTGTTTTATCGATATTGGGCTGGGGCAATCCTCCAAACACCTTCAGCTCGACTGGCATTGAATATCCAAACCCGCTATTATCTACGGATATCGAGGAGTAAGTTTGATTAAATTCCATGTTGGAGACATTGACATTATGAGTTCCATTCCAGTCGTAAACGGAGTAGATCGAGCCATTAACCTCATCACCTATGGTGATGTTTGTGGGCTTGGGGGATTCTGCTTCCTGGACTGGGCCACTCCGAGATGGTGGCTGGTAGCCCTTTCCGCTTACCCTAAAGAGGGTGTTATTCATATCTTCAACGCCATGCCCAGTATCAATTATTGTGACTGAGTCATTGTCCTCATCATCTATCCAATAGAAGATAAACGCCTCTGCCTCTGCCCCTGAGGTTGCATTGGGTTCAAACATTAGACTAGCTTTTTCACTAAAGCCAAATAGGCCACTGGTCTGAAAATATCGGTTGTTTAAACTTCCCCAAAATGATAAAGAATTATTCATTTCCAAGGGTAAGGACCGGCTGGAATTTGTGGTAATATAATCAATGTCCTTTCGAAGAATCGTACGCCCGTCAGGCAATACAAGTTCGATGGGGCTTGGCAGCCTATGGGTCCAAATAAGCTCCCCCACGGAGGCATCTTCATATTCCGCATAGCCAACGGCCGGTATATGTTTTCTCCAACCATTGCCCCCTGCTTTACGCCAATTATACGAGCGGTTTTTATCCTTTCCGGTGTGATAAGTATAAACTCCTTCTTCCGCTTCATCTACAGCACCTGCGACATAAACAAACTCTCCCTCTGTACCATTGTACTCGTTGTTTGCACCTGTGTAATTTCCTTCCATTGCAGTAACACTTGGAAAATTGTTTAAGGCGGATGCGTCCATGGCGGTTTGTCCATACCAGAAAATCAAATCGGGGTTTTCGCGATACCCCTCTCCCCCTTGTATAATCTCAACCGTTCCAACGGCATCCACAAGCGTTTCTAACCTTGGTATTTGTTCACGCCCACTGGCTAAATTATAGAGGTATTTTACCTCACTGTCTTCTAGCTCCCTTGAATACATTGCGAAGTCATCAACCATGCCATTAAAAAATATCTCCGATGGTCTTTCAGTTAAGGGATTGTCCGTTCTCGAATAAGAGCGGCCAATGGAAAATAGATCCGCCCCCGCTGAAAATACCGATAGCGTATCACTTTCGGTAAACCGATCTTCGGATTGAGATCCTACAAAACTTACATTTTGGCTCATTCCATCAATCCAAATTTTAGGCAGGTTTGCCCCGAAGGTAGCAACCAAATGCACCCATTTACCAACTGTAAGTTGCTGGCTCCCCAAATATCCGGCAATTTTTGGCTTCCCGTTTAGTAATTCAAGGGAAAAGATGGTGCCAGGCTCACTAATTTGAAAAGTGGAGTTTGCTTCACCAGATGTTATCGCAAGGTAAGGATTGGCGACACTTAAAATCGGGGCATTGGCCTGCAGGGCTGCCGATTTAATCCACAAACTAATCGTGCCTTGTTCGAAATTAAAATTGGGGGCAAAGGTGCTAATATCCAAATACTGGTCTACGCCATTTAATTTAATAGAATGTCCATTAAGTTCATTTAAGAAAGAATCCCCCAGGCGGTTGCTTCCATTTGGGGAATTGGCAGTACTAACAAGAATTGGGACATCGGATGAGCTAATGTTACTGTTGGGGCTTTCAAGGATAGAGTTCGAGCCCATGATTACCCCATTGAATTTATTTCCAGAAAGGTCCAAAATTGTTCGCCCCGCAAGATAGCGTACCTGGCTTTGGCTAAGTGCAGCATGGTATATTTTGCACTCATCAAAAACTACTGCTAGGTTACCTGTTGTGATGGTCAAATTCGCATCCGAATAAGAAATCGTTTGGGGCGAACTTTTTCGCCCATCTACAAATAGGGTTACATTTGATTCATTCCTAACCACACCAACATGCGTCCAATAATTATCGATCTTTGGATTTAAGGAGGGTACCCCTTTAAAGCTGTACTGAGGATCAGCACTTGTGTCGTAAGATACATTAAAATCTCCAAAATCGATAGAAAAGTTTCCCTCCGGCTTTACCCAAATGGAAAAAGTAAAGTTGTTATCAAATGGGTTGGTCGCGGTTAGCTTTTCACCCGATAAGCTGATTCCCTTTCCTTTGAGTGCCCATTCGAACTGGTCACCTGTAATAGACGAATCCTGGGTTAGCACCGCAGACCGACTGCTGTTGGCAAGAGTGGTGGCACTTTCATTGGAATCCATTTTCCAATGGTGTCTAAGATTGATTTTATCCACTTCACGATTCCATGCAGGGGATGGTTGATGTCTAGCTTGGTTGGAATCTTCGAAAAGGCTTTCGTGCCTATCAAATGTCCAATAAATTTCCGGTTTAATCGGGTAATGCAAAACTGCCATAGTACTGTTTGGCTCATAGCCTTTTCCCTGATTTGTTAAGTTTATTTGACGCTTCGTTTTCCCGCCTTCGGTAAAACCGATAATGCTTGCATTTGCTTCCTCCTCTTCCGGCAGATCGATGTCGGTGTCTAAAATGCCCAAAAATTTGATCTCAGGAATAATGGTATCACCAGGGCGTCCGATCCATTCATTGCTGAGAAATTCGTCTTGTTCTGCATTAACTGGAGAAATGGTTCCAATGCCATCCACATAGGCAACGGCAGTAGCGTTTTGATTATTATAATTTTCCCAAATGCTTGTTCTGTTCACATCCACCTTGGGTATATTCGACCTGTGGTATCCTTTACCCCCAAATGTAAAATATCCTAATTCATTAATTTCAAGTGGACCAACCTTTCCTGTACTCACATTTGTTTCCTGCATCAATGTCTTGATATGGGGCCTCGTGATCAAGTTTTGTGGCGGCAAATCGAATGTGCTATTTAAATCCGTGTAAATTCCGGTATGGTTACTGTAGTATGAGGAAAATGCGGATCGCAAAGTGTATGAAACACTGGGATTTTTTTTATACCCCGAGCCCCTCTTGGCATCTACCTGCGGTTCTGCCAGCATATTAATTTTAAACCTCGGAGGGGCATTTTCTTGAAACTCTAGAAAACTAAACGGGTGGCCATCGAGCGACTTATCAAAATAAAATCTGTGTATTTCTCCACGTCTAACAAAGAGTTCTGGTGCAATTTCTCCGTCTATCAGGTATCGTGCAGGTTCATTTTCACCATCGGGGAAATAATTATAAAAAAGATCACCAACCAGGCTAACATCGTGCTCTATGACCGGTGCTTTTGCTAAAATTGCACGGGCCCCCTGCACCATGCCTGATCCGGAACGCACACTTCCGGTAATAATTGATTGATTGGTTACCTCATCGCCCTGTGCTCTAATCACAACATTTCGCGAAGATACACCCCCTTTCATGTCTGAGACCAGCACCCTGATCACCTGGCTTTTTGCTGTAGCGATCTCCAAGCTAATGGATGATCGGTTTAAATATTTTAGCTCATCGAGAGCCTGCTCATTAACATACCAGGAATAGGCATAGGTTTTATTTGCTTCCAGTGGCTTGGCGTAGAGGGTTATCTCATCTCCAACCACGGGATTAAGCGAACTTACCTGAAGCTCAAAATTTGGCGCGCGGGCTTCCCCCCTTGCAACTGAGCCAATGTTGATTACCACCTCCATGTAGGGCATGGGCTCCTTTCCTCCTTTTCGCACAGGGGTAAAATGGACATCGGCATCGTAGTCAGAATAGGTTGAACCAATCATCAACGCCGCATCATCAAAGTCTTGAGGCGTGTTAGGGGTAGCATCCAGCATGAACGCATCAGTGATTCTGTCGAGGTTTTCGAGTGTTCCCATTTTGGTAGCAAGAAGGAGAGCTAACCCATGGCTGGAAACATCACTGCGAAAAGAAAGGTAATAATCCAATAAAGGGCGATCAAATAATCCTAAAGGGGGGGTTTTGCCTTTATCAATAACATTGAGTGGTTTTCGAGCCTCATCCGAGCAGGCAACACGGATTCCTCGAATCCACCGGTTAGAACGGTTATAGTCAAGCAGGCTTGCTGTAATATTATTATCCCGACCGTTTGGTGTGTGTATCCATGTTGGATCGATCGATAAAACAGGCGTTACATTACTCTCATTGTAATCAAAAACTTTTACTAATGGCTCTTCAACATATCCTCTTCCCCCGCTGGCTATAGCAAGGTTCCAACTGAAACCGTTTAGGTGATGAAGGCTGCCATTTGCATCCTCTCCAGATCCAAAAATTTGGATATCATAAGGTGACAGGGAGGCATTAAGTTCTGTGGATACGGCCTCGGGAAACGAAACTGTAAAGTTTGCCTCCTTCAAGGGCAGCGGAGGAGACTTATAATTGCTTCTGTAGATACGGTAGGTGTGATTCAATTCATTTGATTCTGCAAAGTGTCCACCATTCTGTTTGGTTAAAATAGAAATATTTAAATCCGCCACATCGGCACCCGCATTAACATCTAGCTTGTATCCAATTGGGTCGTCTGCTCTTTGGCTCAAAGGGGTAAACCACGGGGCAAGATACGGGTGTCTTTGGTACAAGCTCACTTTACCGGGAACGGTGAAATCGCCCCCTGTCACCAGACTGGGAGCATCGCCCATAATCGAGTAGGGATTGCCATACTCGATTTGTTCACCGTCCTCACTGATTGCTTTTTCGCTCCTCGACAAATATCTTTCCGCATGCCAAAGCCCCAGGTTATGGCCTATTTCATGAGCCATGGTGGTGGAAGATATACTTCCATCGGTAATTTGCACATGGGACACAGGATAGTAAGGGTACCATGATTTAGGATCTGTAGGATTAATCCACTCAGTCCCCACACTACCAAGGCCTGGTGATCCTTTATCAAAGTTTGTAAGCAACACAATAGATACAAGCATCGAGTCGATAGAGATATTAAACTCGCTTGTGTAATCTACCCCATTGAGGAAAATCTTGGGATTGGGATTGGGGGTAATGGAATAAAATGCCCCAGGATCCACTACCTGCACACTGATAACATCCCCATCCTCATCGAGCACGACTTCTGCCTTTGCGGGCGTAAATTTGCTAAAGGCAGTTGGGTCCGCACCTCCAACCAGAGTTACGGTTGGAGGAGCAGTAAAGTTCGTGTCTATTTTAGTAACGCCATTGTTCAAACCAATTTTTGAAATACCAATAAAAGCAGCACCTTCAGGGTCCCAATCCGAATTTAAAAATGTTGCAGTCCGGATGGCATGACCCATTAAGCCTTCATCATTTAGCTCGGAATCAAGCGGTGAAGCATAACTTAGCGGATAAAGGCCAAGCTCTTTATAAACAATTTCTTTTTTATCAGGAGCAATCTGTCCGGATGAATCGTAGGGGTTGGGATCGCTGTCCTGCCCTTCCGGACCGAGAGTCGGTTTATACCTTGGGATGGTCATCGTCATGGTGGGTATGACCACTGGCACGATCTCAAATTCCCCATCGGTATTGCGCAAATAAAAATCCTTAACCTCCGCGATTGCTTGTTGTAAAATCTCTGGGGCAAGTGGCTCGTAAGGATCTACTTGAATTTCCCGAAGCACCGCCTCGCCCAGCTCATTGGTAATAAGCTCGTGTGAGCCAGTCCTTTCATAAAGAGTCTCGTAGTGAGTAGTTTCGTCCAAGAACCGGGCAGTCATGAAAAGTATCTTCCTCTTTCCCTTAATCCTAGGAAGATCTATTCGGGCTAATTCTCCCACCCTTCTCTTGGAATTTCTGATGGCGGTTTCCTTTTCCTCAAGGTTTGAGTAGGAGTAATTTAGTCCCGCCATTTCAATAACTCCCAAATTTTCAGCCTTTTCAACCACCAGATAAGGATCTTCCGAAATGGCTAAATCTTCTCCTAATGAAATCCCAATGATTGGCATATTTGCTATGGTTGGCAACTTTCTGTAATTACCATATGTCCATGCCCGATATGTCTTACCACCCCTCAAACGAGCCTCTCTTTGAATAATTCCCCGGGGATGATTGAGATCATAGCAAACATGCTTTGCACTCAATGAGATTGTATCTACCTCCCATTTTTCCATCTCTTGGGACACAAGCGGTGGCAAATTGGCAAGTTCTTCGCGTGAAAGAGCCAAATCAAAAGCTTTTTTGGGATCGCCTCTTATAATTTTACTCAGGGTTTTTCCACGCCGTTGAGCAATGCTTTTTCCTATTTGGAGTAATTGAGCGAATTTCCTTGGGTCATGGTCTTGATTTTGGCAATTGCCCTTATCTTTACAGACTGAATTTTTGTATAAGCCCATCCATTCATTAAATTCATTAAAAACAAGATCCTGCGAAAGGTCTTTGTAATCCCTAACCTCACACCAAACATCATTGGGCGGATTCGTTTCGACTGGTTTTCTATTGTCTGGTTGGTTGAAATCTTGCTCAGATTTCGGGTGGTTGGCTACAAAGCTTATCGGTGGATCAGTATCGACAAGTTTCGCCTTTTGAGCCGGCAATATCTGATTGGAAGGGAGATCAATAACCCTGTTCTTGGTTAGGAAAAATATTATGAACAGAGGAAGGCAGAACAGGGAGACAAACAAGATCGATTTAAATATAGAACCAAGGCAGTTTGGTGGACTCTTAAAATTTTTCGACATATGGGCAATTACAAGCTAAACTGAGCTAATTCAAATTGCAAAATTATAAAAATATTAATAAATATATAATATTTTTGCGTAAAAGCTACACCCTCGAAATCCTGGAGAGGTATTCACTTTTCCACTTCATTCTCCTTAAAAGTTCTACGAATGGTACCAGTGGGGGTCATAATAACTGGGTCCTTGAAGATCGATTGGGGGCTGATATTTTGGATGACC
>ERZ807291.5094-NODE-5094-length-16811-cov-5.335164_pt1 | contig 16811 bp, 24 predicted proteins | sample MGYA00521257_ERZ807291 | MGnify/ENA primary metagenome ERZ807291 (study PRJEB31413, sample SAMN03169783) | marine metagenome | biome: Marine; feature: Water; material: Subsurface seawater | place: North Sea | collected 2011-04-28 | depth 1 m m ... | reverse complement strand
GATTCAATCATGAGAGTAATTCAATGCCAGCACACAAGAAGCGTCATGGTGGAGCTCATCACTACACACGTGACAATTTCGCAAATTGGTCAATAACATACCAAGCACGTGTGAATAATTTCCGGAACTATTGTGAAACTGCTGACCATATCACGTTTATGATACAACATTTCAAACAAGTAGATGAAACATTTGCTAGTGTGGATCAAATAAAACAAACAATATCATCAAAATATCCGACATTGGTTTTTGATATAGTTCGTGTTCCAGATGGTGAGGTTTTTAAGGTTTGATGAAAACAGCGATATCATTAGGTCATCTCTGTGCACCCGCAAGATATGGTGTGGTACACGGTCTACGCACCACAAAAGAAAAAGGCTACAAGACATGTCCATTCGATCTCATGATATCAAACATAGATGGTGTGTTGGATTGTATATCAACAAATTTTATTCAATTTTTAAATGTACGACATCTCGAGACGCGCTGGCGAAGAAACAACACTAGATTTCGTATTATACACAAGTATTACAACTTCATATTCAATCATGAAAGTTTTGACCCAATGCCAGAACCTCATTATTTATCAGAAAATTGGCCATTAGGTCCTGAACATTTTATCAAAGATAATTATGCGCGATGGTTTCATAGATATCAACAAAGAGTTGAAAATTTCCGATACTATTGCACAACAGCGGATCACGTCACGTTTATGGTGATGAACGATGATATATCAGTTGAGAGTAGAATAGAGGATGTTATATCAAATGTGTATCCGGAATTGGACTTTGATGTGTTGATACTACCTACCGGATCTTTGCACAAACGCTAGATTCTACAATTCGGATAATGATCCTCAAACCAACGAACAGATCTTTCTAATCCAACTGTCAATGGTGTGAATTCAAACTTTGGAGCTAGTGTCGCGAAAAGTGTACCGTCAGCTGTTTTTTTGTGCTGACCATCACTAAATGATTTGTCGAACTGTATTCGGTGAGCATAATCATATAGACCAGCGATCTCCATAGCTACAGCACCAATTGAGTGTTCAAATTTACCACCGTTAATAATCACAGTTGTTTCTTGTATATATTGTAGACTATCTAGTATGGTCAGTACACCCGCCGCAAGATCTCGCGAGTAAACAAACTGTCTCAATGGCTCTCCGGTTCCTCGAACAACAAAAGGTTTGTCAGTTTCTCTAGCCATATGACAACGATGTATCAACGCTGGTATCACATGAGCGTCTTGAAAACTATAGTTGTCATGCTCACCGTATACATTTGTAGGTATCACACACTTGTAACATCTGTTGTATTGCTCACGATACGCTTCACATTGCACTTGTAGCATACGTTTGGCATATGCATAAGTATTATTGCTCTCATGAGGGACTCCATCATGCAACATGTCTTCATTTATCGGGTATGTTGTTTTATCTGGAAATATACATGTACTCAACATACCTACAAATTGATTCACATTACCTTCATGGCATGCCCGAACAACATTCATGTTCATTCGCATGTTATGTTCAAACATGTCAACCTTTTGCTCCATGTTTTTGAACAACCCACCAACATTAGCAGCCAAGTGGATCACACAATCAGGCTTGATGTCGTTAATCATACTTTTGGTTTGTGACCACTCAAGCAAATTATAATCCTTAGACCTCACAAACACAAAGTCAAGATGATTGAAAAACTCATCATGTTGCACCGCCCGCATACCATGACCTACCAACCCGCTACCACCAGTTACAAGTACTCTCATAGATCTAATTATATATTACTGACTGTAAAATGTCAACCAATATTCCACCATCTCATCCATCATTGTCTCGAACGTATATGTATGCTTCCAACCTAACTGTTGTTTGGCTTTGGTACAATCTCCTTTTAAATTGTGGAGCTCTTCCGGTCTTAAAAATTTCTCATGTTGCTTTATGTATGAATCAGATTGTAAATCTACACGATCAAAACAATAATCAATTAAGTATTGAACGCTGTGACTCACCCCGGTACTACATACAAAATCATCTGGCTTGTTGTGCTGTAGTATCAACCACATAGCCTCGACATAGTCTTTTGCATGTCCCCAATCTCTAGTTGCGAGTGTATTACCTATCACAAGACTATCACTCAATCCAAGTTTGATTTTAGCCACTTCTTTAGCAACTTTGTTAGTTACAAAATTAGTACCTCTCCTAGGACTTTCATGATTGAACAAAATACCGTTACTTATAAACATGTCATAACTACGGCGGTAATTCACACAAATGTTATGACCGTATACTTTTGCACATCCATACGGACTCACCGGTCGGAACGGTGTTGACTCTCGTTGAAACCCATCTTCATCAATACTATTACCGAACATTTCCGAACTACTAGCTTGGTATACACGAATTGTAGGATTGATTAACCTCACAGCTTCAAGCATATTTAACACTCCGACTCCGGTTGCATGTGCTGTATATATTGGTTGATCAAAACTGATTCTAACGTGGCTCTGTGCGGCTAAATTATATAGCTCGTGTGGTTTGCTTTGTTGCAACACACTGATCAAGCTGCTCAGGTCAGTTAGATCACCATAAATCAATTTGACTTGCTTGTATATATCTTTTGATAATCGCGACGTCTGTGTCTCAGCTACTGAATTACGTTTCAATATACCCCACACTTCGTAACCTTTACTAATCAGTAGTTCAGCTAGATATGAGCCATCCTGCCCATTAATTCCTGTAATTAAAGCTCGTTTCATATGCTGTATTTATTCGTCTATGTTTGCACCATCTCCCATCTGTTGTCATAATTTAATCTAAATGTACCCACATATCCATCACTTCCAACGACACATTCATGTGGAGCGAACAAACTCATACGATAAGCACCATTTTCACGTTGGTAGAGATGATATGGTTTACCTACAACAGGTTTGATTCTCATTTCAGCGTTGAATATGATGTCGTTCCATTTGAACTCTTCAGCAAGCTCTTTGGCTTGGTTCTTAAGATCGTTGAATCTATCTTCATAATGTTTGTTCGCTGACAGAACCGCACCATACTTCCAACCAGTTATACTATGATCCGGACGGATCACTGGAGCGGCTCGATCACTCGCATAAGGTAACGAATGCGGATTGTCCGCGACATCGTCCGGTTTATCCACCATTACAGTGTGACATTCCACTCATCTGCGCGATCTGTCCAGTCCTTGTATTTCTCGTCACCGCCACGTACACCCCAGTCTGAATCAATAGTGAGCTTGGAGCTGATACCACCACGTGGATTGAACACCATCACAAGACGCAATCGATCCGGTTCATACGCACTCATCAAATGTTCGTAAAATATGTTGATCAATCTCTCATACGACACAACAATATCGCGAAGCTGGTAAACATATTGTTTCAAACTTTTCAGTTCAATAATTTTTTTACTAGGATAGAAACTAATGTACGCATTCGCAAAATCCGGTTGTTCTTTCACACCTAAGAATGTAAATTCTGGGATCTTAACCTTTATTTCATAAGCTCCTTTGCTCGGATTAGGAATCGCTTTCAGCAGTGTTGAGTCTATTTGGTCGTATAATTTCATATTATTATTTACCAGTTTTTAATAATATTAGCAATGATAAACACACATGTTATCGTGTTTAACAACACAATACCGGTACGTATCAACAGACTGACTTGAGCATCACGCAAAGACAATATAGGTATATCTGGTTGATCATCATTAGTTCTACCCACTCTATGATCTAGCGTACGAGCCCAGATCATCCAAATTTTTTTTATCATGTTAATATATATAGCGCGGATGGAAGAGCTAAGGTGACTAGTTGTAATTCCAAACAGTTGTTTTGATAGGTAATGATACTTGATTAAAATTGACAACTACACTGTTCAATTTGCTCAATTTGTCTTTATTTTTTTCCAAATATAAGATCATGCCGATTTTGTTCTTGAAATTCTTACGTTCAGTTTTGTTGTTTTTTTTATATGTTATGTTATATTTGTATTTCACAGAGTATACTTTTGACCACCGAATGTTTTCACGTGTGGGTCTCCAACAGCAGAACCGGTGCTTGAGAATACAACCAATATTTTCCTAGTAGTTGTCAAACCGGTAATAACAAGCTGTTTTTGACTATTAGGGGTGCTGTTGATAAGATTGTCGTCATAAGAAACATATTTCTCCGACTTGTTGTAATTCACGTGTAATAGATAACCGTTATGTCCACCATTACCTGCTCGATCTCTATAATATTTGTTTCCTCCTTCTCCGCCAGCTAAAAATGTGCTGTTCTCCCAACTTATAAAAGCTAGTGAGCCCCCAAATGGATCACTGAGACTTAAATCTTGTACTAGACTATCAAATTGATTTGCATCCATATTTTCAAAATCACTCCAATCAGCCACACGAGGTGTACCTCGTGGGTCATTAGCAAATTCTGATATGTCATAACCACCTGCAGGTATGATTGTATTGCTCGTGAATGTAAATAGATTTGTTGTTAATGCAAATAAACTCATATTTTAGTATTTATTTACTGATTGATGTATTATGTCAAATAGTGGGCCCGCTCGGGCTCGAACCGAGGACCTGTCGATTATGAGTCGAATGCTCTGACCAACTGAGCTACGAGCCCGTAAATTGCTATCGCCGCTTACGTGGTTTTGTCGTCTTGGTAACTGTCACCGTCTTTCTAACAGTGGTTCTACCGCGTGTGCTTTCAGTTACCTTACGTCTTGTTTGTTTTGCCATCATCACATTATATTATATGTATCAAATACAGGCAACTACCAATAAATATAGACATGATACCTAGTTTTAGTGATTTTATTGTTGAACAACAGGAAACCTCTTCAGAGGAGACATATGTGTCAAGACAAAATGAATTCAACAAGATGATGGCCATGATATCTATTAACATGGCTCGAGTGTTTCCTCTATGGAAAACATATATAGACAATATGACTATTGCTCGTGTTATACCTGTAAAAATAGAGGAGAAACAACCAGTTGCTCCACCGTTACAAAACCAAATAACAATAGTGGATAGACAAATAACCACCATGGCTGTTGACGCTAAAGGTAATATGTTTGTCAACGAACAATGGGCTCTAGAGCTTCCGTTCAATCAAGCGTTTGGTGTTGTGTGTCACGAAATCATGCATGTTGTTCAGTTTCATTTGCAACGTAAAGAGAGTTTCCGAGACATGAAAGTGTGGAACTTCGCGACCGACTATGTTATCAACTGGCAACTGATGTACACATTAAATGTGAAACTACCACAAGAAGGGTTACATGCAGAACCTAAGACTGGTCTTATTAACCTCCCGGAATTGACCAAACCTGTCAGCGTGTTAGACCGCTCCGGTAAAATTCGCACAGCAGAAGAAGTGTATAGTATGTTAGTTGATGCTGGTATGAAAACAGATGAGGGTGAAGGAGGAGACGGTGAAGGAGGAGACGGTGAAGGAGGAGACAGTGAAGGAGGAGACAGTGAAGGAGGTGAACCCAAAAACTTCGACCAACATATATATGACGACAAACTGGGTGATTTGGCAAAAAAACAAGGTCAGACTCCTTCACGTAAAACACGAGATGAATGGGATCAAATTAAACAAGATGCGATGGTGCAAGATCCAACCGCACGTGGTTCAAAAACCGGAGGTGTTTATGATTTGCAACGAGCTTCTCAACCAGATACAGATTGGAAAAAAGTATTATCAGATGTAGTTCATGATATGTTTGAAACGAAAAGTTCATATAGTAAATTACGCAGAGGTTCATACGCTATCCGCGCACCGCTCAAAGGCAGGTATAAAACTAAACCTAAAATGGGTGAGATATTATGCGCTATTGACACATCCGGAAGCACGATGAATTGGCAATCATTATTTTTAGCAGAAATACACAGCCTGAGCAACACATTCAATGTACCTATACGCACGTTGATGTGGGACACCGAAGTAGGTAAAGACATTACATTAGCAGGTAGATCATGGCTTGACAATAAAACAAAACAACGTATAGGAAAAGACGATGTTATAGAGGTGACGGGTGGTGGTGGTACTGATATATCTTGTGTCAAGGACTATATCGAGCAAAATGTAGTGAGACCTAAGTTGATAATCTATTTTACTGATGGTTATGTAGAGCCTAATCCAAAATTTTACGCTCCTGGTGCCGCAAAACATGTATTCCTGATAACACCTGGTGGTGATGCAAACCCTTTTAACAACATAGGAACCGTTGTTAATATACAAGCAAAAGCATAAATAATACAGATGAGATTCAAGCAAAAGCAAGACACAACAAATATGTACAATTTGTACCTTGAGGGATTGCAACCAAAAGACACATCGACAGAGCTAGACCCTACAGTTGGTTCTGAGACCGCAGCAACCCTACAAGGAAATTCCGCAGAAAAGGATCAACTAGTCAAACCACAACTAGCACCGAGGAGAGGTTTAACACCACTTCAAACAGTAGGTGGTCGCGCTAGTGTTGATCCGAAACGTCTTAGTTACTCAATTAAGAGATACTATTTTCGTCAAGTAAGTCAAGGTAAACCAGAAGCATTACTCATTTACGGTGAGCCTGGTATTGGTAAAACACAGATTGTACAACAAACAGCTAGAGAGCTAGCTGCTAAAGCGAATAAAAACTTTGTATTATGGGAACAAATCGGTCAACCTGGTAATCCAAGTGAACAAGATATACAGGAAGACCCGTCTCAATATTTTGTGTTGATGGACAAATCAACAGGTGATATGGCTCCGGAAGAAATTGGAGGTTTTCCTTCACCATTCGGTGATGATCAATATACAAGATTGAAGCCTATGGAGTGGACAAAATACATGACCATGCAAGGGTTACATGGTCTGATATTCTTTGATGAGATAGGTCATGCTAATGAAGACGTCCAACGTGTATTGTTTAAAATTATCAATGAGAGAAAATTAGGTGGTACACCAATTTCAGCCGGGATGGGAATGTTAGCAGCGACCAATCTACCAGATAGTATCAGTGGATCAAATGACATCGCGGCTCCTCTGATCAACCGATTCAATGTGGTGCAGTTGATACCAGATCCTTTGCTATGGGGAAAGTTCGCTCGGGAAGCCGGTGTACATCCTTTAGTAATATCATATGCTAATCACGACCCCGGAAGTACATTTTATATGGATCCTGAAAAAATGGACCCATCAGAAAGAGCGCAATATGCAGACTCACAGCAATTCCCAACACCACGTACAATAACCATGTTCGGTCAAGCGTTAACTAAAGCGTTGGATCTAGCCGAGAAAGTAATGTCCGCTCCGGAGCAGTTGAATCCGGAAGAATTAGAGATGATTCAATACGAACCGGCATTCGAAGGTATTGCCGAAGGGCGTGGTGTTGATATGGACTCTCTTTGGGAAGATATATTCCATGAAGCGGCTCAAAAGTGTGGTAGTGTCTGGGCTCGTGGTTTTCAATCATATGTAACTCATTATTTGAGTATCAACTGGAAAAAATTCTTAGAGAACCCACCATCAATTGCAGGTGTAGATCCATACGTCTTCACCGGATTATGTGTATATATGGCTACCTCACTTGAACGTATTTTTAAGGAGATGGATGTAAAAGACCCTATAATGCACGCAGCACAAGCGAAAAAATCCGGACAACCATTAAAGATACCTACATATGATGCAATAATCGAGATGCTGGCACATACAGAGCCAGACAAAAGAATGATTGCATTTGTTAATAACAGCAATCATAATAAAGCTGCTGCTATGTTTTTTATCAAGTATATTGATCACGGAGATTATGACCCACAACTTAAACAAGCGTGGGTTGGTGATGGGTCAACCGGGAACATCGACCCTCAATCTTTACTTGGTGAACTAATAAAACAACGAAATGAATTAGAATCTGCAGTGAAAGGAAATTAATGAATACATCTAAACAATTATATGAACAATCATATTACAATGGTAAAAAATTAACTGTCGATCAAGAAAATATACTTGATGCAAAATATGGTATGTTATATGCTCGAAACGTTGTAGGTAGAAAGCTCCATGGAGCTCGTGTCAATCAACAAATAAAACAGAGCGTATATGCAGAAGATTATCAACAACTACCTCGTGATCATAAGAGTAGCTTCGATAAAATTCTTAACGAGATGAATGGATCAGAAGATGAAAAACCATGTGAATCATCAGGATCATGCTCTCCCGGAGATGCGATTTCCGCTAAATCTGGTTTAATACAAGATCTGATCGACGCACTTGAAGATCAATTCGATTGTGACCCTAGTCTGCTAAACAGTTCAGAGGATTTCGATAGAGTATCCGGACTAGGTAAAGACATGAAAAATGTTGTGTTGATTAAACTAGATGATCCGGAATGTTGTAAGCATAACGCGGATCGGATCAAACACTCGATCATGGATATTGAGGATGGTAACGATTTGTTACAACAATTGTATTTGAACGCTAACGAGCACTTCTAGAGCTCACACTCTCCGTCTTCATCTTCAATTGGATATTCAGGTCCGGTATCCATCAATATATCCGTTTTTTTAGCTTCTAACACACCTACAATTGTGTACGGATTTAAATCGAATTCTTCTGCGAATCGATTTATTGTATTACTTAATTCTATATACAGTGCATCCGCTTGCATGTCGTACTTCATGTAAGTACTTATCTTCTTCTACCAACTGATGTAAGATTGTCAGAGAAACCAACATGTCTTTTATTTGCCCATATCACGCTATCCATTCCTAGCTCATGAAATTGGTCTCCAGGGTATGGTGTTATATCGAACAAATCGACTATCGTTTGAACATCATTATCACTCATACCAACTACCTTGCCGTTGATCATAACATGATATTTCATCATACCATTAATGTTTAGAACTGGTGGTGGGTATTCAGCTACATGCATATCCACAATAACTGGTATTATAGTCTCTTTAACAGTATAGTTGGGTATAGGTGGTGTATCCTCCACAGTACCACTAGTTAATAATAACGCACCACACAGGGTAATTAATGTAACAACATATTTCATTTTATTTCTTTTTTGGGTTATTATCGATCCAATAACGACTCATGGATTGTACCAAGATCATCAGCGAGATCGATCATTTCTTGACCATCATATTCCATTTCTTCAGCACATTCTTCTAAAATGTCTATAGTTTTTCCAATCATTTCGATCACTTTGGTCAAACGTTTATTAATCGATTCCTCGTCGTACATTTAAATGTATTTAAGAAGATCACGATAAATATTATCGTTTTTCAGCGGCAAAAGCTACAACATCTTCACCGGTGCGTGATTCAATTTCTTCACCGGTTAAAAACCATGTAGCATCTGATCCACGACCTCGTTTATCAACCTTACCAACAGTCACGAGATCTCTAAGTCTAGAGTATGCTTTATTTGGATCATTGTTAAGCATTTTAGCGGCAGTTGACATGGAGATCGATCGATTATGATACATCATATCCAACAGCATGTCATAATCTTCTTGCTTACGACTGGTCTTATTTTTGACTTTAGTTTCAGTTTCGTCTTTAATGACAACCGCATCGAAATCATAACCGTTACGACCAATAGTACATTCAAGTTCATTCAAGGGTCCAAATCTATTTTTATCAAAATAAATCACCCGCGCTGCATCGTCATCAGAATCGGTAACCTGGTCAATTTTGATGTTACAATCAACAGTATGAGGAACAATAGTACCACCTTTGAGGTCCCCACTCTTAGTCAAATGCATGATGAATACAATAGCACACTCTGACACTTTAGCGTGACGTGTGAGTGTTTGGACCGCATATTTTTCTAGCTGCCTAGTATTCATTTTCTGTTTGGATGTAAGAGCTTGAAAGCTATCAACAACCAACAGATCGAGATCTTTCATCATTCGTTTGATATCATCAATATCAGTCACGTTAGCTACTGGAACGCGATCAGATTGTACACGCTTAGCAGTGTATGCTAGTTGATAGATACTCTCTTCACCGCTGAAATATCCAACCTTGTATCCGTTTTTGTCTAACCCTTGTAACAACTGAAGCATGAAAGTAGTTTTACCACACCCTGCTTTTGCAGTCAATGTGCTAGCACTACCAGGTAAAATACCCTCATCAAATAACGAGTCAATTTTATTAATACCGGTTTTGAGACGACGATCGAAAATGTCTGGTATTTGGATGTCACTAACTCTTGTAAGATTGGTTGATTTGAAGTCTAAATTCATAATGTTGATCCTTTGTTTGATTGTTATAATATAATATTAACCTCATTTCCGGGTATCTGCAACATTATTATTCGTCTAAAACCAGCCATTCTCCCAGGTGCTCACTGAGCACCTCGATGACAGCCCGTTGAGCCCGTTTTTCATCCGGATCTGTCATTTTCTTCATTTCATCATATAGATTCAGTATGAAATCTGGAGTTATCTCCTGGTTTACTTCAGCAGTGGTTATATCATCACTCATTTAAACGTATTATCTGTGGTTGTTAGTAGTGTTAAAGCGCGTTGTTTGATGGAGTCCCCATAACCACCTAGATTGTTACTTACAAACCTATTCTCACGAGCTCTCCTGGCGAGACTCGGTGTCTTGTACCTCTTGGTGCTGTGATGGTCTAACAACTCGGTAACAGCGTTCAGTGCATCCCAGCGATTCTCGCCTTTGTTACCCTGACCTCTGATGAACAAATCTGTCATTTTTTCTGATTTCCGAGCGAATTGTCTAGTTATGTCTTTCTTCATATCCACTTTGTATAACCGTTTCATGAAAATACCAATTTCATCAGCTTTCATAGATATACCGGAAAGCAACTTGACAGTTTCTTCAAAATTGACCATAGCATCAATCGCTTGTTTGAAACCGGAGCTAGCTTTTTCGAACTGCGTTTGCCAATTCTTCGTGTGCCTCATAGAGAACTGGGACTCACCAGCGGATTTAGTCAATAGTCTTATCTGGTTATTACATACGATTCTGTGAGCCAAACTAAAATATGCGTTACCACCTAAACCATCATGATTTATCAACGAGACAATTCTTTGCTGTATTTGATCACCCAAACGCCCGGGTACAGAGAAACTTGACGGTAGTGTGGCACTAACCCAACACTTCTTACCACCGCCGAGTACACCAGCGGACTCATATTTAGCATCATGTAAATTAACTAGATCATGGAATGGTTCTAGCATGGTTCTCGTGTCAACAGATGTATATTTACTACCTACTAGTCCTAATATGTGACCATTGTCTGTTCTCCGGAGTAGTTTTTTGTTAGGAATCTCCTCACCTTCTGGATCAAACACCGGTGTTTGTTCAATATTAAAATTCATACCAGCTTGGTTCATGATTATGTCTAGATTGTTAGAATCGTCAATATCAATACCAGCGGCATGATCAAGAGATGTAAAAATGGATGTGTCTTGTTTCATATGTTTATGTCTTTTAAGTTATAAACCTTATGATAAATGAAAAATACAGAGATTGCAACTGGAAAGAATAAATAATAATGATGAAGAACTTTCAATACTATGTAACACAAGGTGCAGGACCTGATCTGAGTGACGCGATGATCACTGCAGAACTATCCGGCGCAAATTTTAAAACGTATGGTGCACAAAATGACACTAAAGTTGGACCATACAATTTCGCGACTAGCTTGAGCAGTGTCGCTCAGTTGCTCAGTGCTGGAGATATACCCAAAGCTACTTTCAGTTACAATGAGGCTGTAGACCCATTAGACACGAAAGGTGTTGCGACGATAACAGTTTCAACTCAAAATAATCAAGGAACCTTAGGAACTCTATTTGGAGATCTTTCCGGTAATGCTAAGGTGACTCTTGATCTTCCAGCTGTCGCAATTGATGTACCTAAAAAAGCCGTTGAAAAATCAGCCCCATCAGAATTTCTTATCACATTAGAAGATCGGACGAGCTGGTTGATAACCACCGGTAATGGAGGGTCTGGACCAATTGTCGCCAATGCATTGGGTCACGGTGAAGTATTAGGTGGACTAGAAAGACGACAGCGCCTAGCTGGTCGCTTCTAATTACCCTTCTATATCTCTTCTTGCGTTAACAAATCCTTCCGATCCGTATACGAGAACACCATTGGAGTTCCGGATCTCGACGACTTCATCAAACGCTAGATCAAAACCTTCACTGAACATGACTTCTTTATGAGCGTCCTGTGGGTTTGATCCATCGACTTCGATGGTGCGTTCTTCATTCAACAGCGAACTGTTAACAGTTACATTATATTTCTTCATGTAGTTATAATATATGGTTGGTTATATATCCTAGTTAAATATTATTTAAAGTCAATTATATGATTATATCGAGTCAAAAGCAACTCACAATTTGACAGTATCTTCATAAAATGTCACAACCGGCCGCCCGGATGCACCGGATCGTCTCATGTAAACCTCTACGGTTACCTGGCCGATTAGCTTTCCTACAGGTACATCACTAGGGTATTCAACTCTTTGTTCTCCAGACCTGACATGATATGTAATATCATTTTTACTGACACGTGGTTCAATCTCCACCCCAGTTGGTACCGGGTAATGAGCCACAATCATCAACCCATCCTCATCAAATATGTCTTCTTGACCTTCATATCTCTCCGGGCAGACCCACATGATCATAGGAGTCTCACTAGCGACTCCGGGAGTCGCAGCATCCGGAAAAAGTGTTAATTCTTTATGCTTGAACAATCTGAGAAATGTTTTTCTAATCACACTATCTTTGTCAGTACTAGCATTTTTAATCATTGCCCCGGGTTTATGTGGTTCTTCGTTGTTTACACTTTTGATCACATTTAAGAGTTCCTCGGTTTGCTCACTTATGCTATTCATATCAACATCTTGATAATCCTGTGCGTCTGATTCTGGAGATGATTGCTCGAAAGTGATGCTCTTTTTCAATCCGGACGCTCGCTCGTGAGGAGAACCACCGAACATAGTTTGCTCCATAATACTGTTTAATTGTTCATCAAAATTATTCATAATATACCATTATTTATATCAGTTGTATTGTATTTTCTCTGATGTTTTTTCTTATATACATCATCTCTTTATACAAATTATGATGGTCGTTTACACGTCTATATTCAAGATCATCAGAATGACCTACATCGATGTATTCACTACTAAATTCATATTCAACACCAGTTAATGTTATCTTGCCAAATAGTTGCAAACCTATAAATATCGCGATCAAACCTATTGTTGGTTTTTCAGATGTTCTCAACCCGGTTTCTCTTTTTAAATTCTCAAGAGACACTTTAACGATATTATCGTGATATATGAGTATTTCTCCTGGATGAGGCTCAGTTTCTGGATCATAAAATATTTGTTTGAATTTGAAACTCATCAATCTAGGTGATTGCAACATGGCGTTGACTTTACGCGTTCGTGACACAAACATATCTATCTTATCACCAGTTTTTTGTTGTGCAGTCGGTAGTTTGTTTCTTATAACGTAATTATATGAATCAATCACACAAGCGTCTCTAGACACACTAGGAGAATTACCTACTACCAAGCATTTCATAATATTTGTTCCATTGTTCAGCATACTCACAATCTTTAAAGCTATCAAACCATGGACCACCTTCAGTATAATGTAACGCTCTTGGAGCTCCGTCGTCTGGTTCTTTATACCACCCCACTAACCAGTTCCAAACTACAGGTATACTACCAATCTCGTGATCTTCTAACCATTCAAACCGGTGTAGAAATTTCCCGGTTTGTGTGTTCACAACATCTGGTGTTATCTGTTTATTTTTAACATGAGTGTTGTTCCATAACACTAGACTACTCCAATTTTTCCTGGGATACATAGTTTGTATCTGACCATCCATCTTTGTTTTAGCTGTAGGTTTGTAATCATGCTTACAAACCATCACTGCGTACTGATCATCTATCAGTGATATCAGATTACTTATATCATCAACAAATATAAAATCACAATCACAAAACAATGACCATCCTTGATATTCGGAAAGATATGGTACTAAAAATCTAGAGTATGTAAATTCTGTAGCGGCGGTAGGGTCTGTAGATCTGTTATATACATTCAGCTCGTCTATTTTTATTGGTTGTACTGTCGTGTCAACTGAGGATGTTTCTTTCAGAGACATTTTACATGTATCATAACAAATACTTTCGCGACTATCGTAACCTATGAATATATTCATAATTAAAAATTACCGAATATTTTTTTCCAACTACACTTCGGGTGAGATATAAACCCATTATGAAATAAATAACATATGTCTATATCTGGATCATTATTACTCACAATTTTCAATTGCTTCTTAGGGAATTTTTCGTGTATTTTCTCTAACAGTGATTCAAACAGTATCATACAATCATTTACTTTATAACCGCAAAATTTCCAGTCTTCATTAACCGGAGAATCACCAGAGAATGATATGTTACTTACAATAGTTATTGTGTGTTTAGAGCTGTGTAGCTGATCAATGCACTGATCATCAAACACAACAATATCACCGGCTCTTACATACAAACACGTCTCGTCATCTCCAGGTAGTAGAGGGTTGTTAATATCGATATACTTCAATATCATTTGTTTGAGCAAACCAGGTATATATCCTGGTTCTGATATTTTATCTCGTACCAACGGGTGGTTGAAATATAAACCCAGGATTGTAGAGCCTTGTTGTTGTAATCTAATTCGATTGGCCAACCAATCCGGATCATCAACATTACCCTTGAGTATGTTACAAAAGTTATAACCGGTGTTATCAGGTGTCACTTTTATCTGATCAACTAACCCTTTTATGTCTAATTTCATTTACATCTATTCTTTCGGAACCATAAAATTTATTAAACCCTTTCGCCTGTAATATGGCTCGATACATGTTGTGTTCTTTATTATACGGAAAACAAAACACACTGGGGGTTATATCATGATCTTTAAACATTTTGATCATTTTGTTGGTGTCTCGAACCAGTTGAACAGACGTTGGTGCTCTCATATGTTCATGACTATGACCCCCTATTGTACATCTCTCGGTCATGTCAATTTCTTTTATTTGAGACCAGTTCATATAATGAGATCGATCCCCGGTAGATCTATATTTTTCATGAGCTCTCTCACATGTTATATACTCAGAAGATTGCGCTGATGTGTTTGACACAATATCAGTACTTATAAAAAAAAATTTATCAGTATCTATACTAGCAAGACGGTCAAGATGATGATACTGTGTATACAGACCATCATCAAATGTTAATATATATGATTGGAGTGGTAAGTCAAACAGCCATTCACCAACCTCATGAATCATCAACACACGTTTTTTCATCTCTATGAAAGATTAATTTGAATGATTCCGCAAATTCATAACCGCATAAGCTACCGGTATATCTATCACGTGAACATATTGATTCCAAGCTGATAGGGTCAGGGGCTTGTCTCAGTTCAGTTGTATATCTTTCAATCAGTGATATTTTCCGCTCTTGGAGATCGGTTATATTAACATAACTATTACCTTCGAATGGCCGAAACCCCCATTCAGTACTTCCAGGTATACTAAATTCAAACAATTGTTCAACAGTACTATTACATCTCATTCTACACGCGACTCTAGTCGCATTGGATACAATCCGATGATCGCTATGCACATCGTCTCTAAAATGAGTATACACAATAGTAGGTTTAAACTCATTAACAATAGCAGTTATATCACTACAAACCGTCGTTTGCGATACCTTGTCTAGACGAGTATCAGGATAGTGCTTTATGGTTACATATTTTATTCCAAGCTGTTTACAGTTATATATGCATGCTTCATTTCTTGGATCTGCCACATGTTCATTCCCGGGACGCTCTCCATTACACATTACAACTAAGCCTATTTCATTATCAGACTCTGCCGCGAGTTTAGCTACTGTACCGCCCATTCCGAATTCAAAATCATCGAGATGAGCTGTTATTATTAATATACGTTTCATTGCATGTTTGTAATTATATCATTGATATGATATTTTGGTTTATAATACTTGTTTATTTTATTTATGTTCGGATTCCGTGAAAATATATCACAAAATTGATCGCTAAAATGAGATGTATAATCTTCTTTTACGATGTTGCTATTACTGTTAGTTACACTAACTACTGTTTTTGCTAAATCTAATATTGATATTAGATTATTGTTGTTACCTATATTATAGGTTTCGCCTATATGATCAGATGAAGATATGATATCTATCATGTTGATAGCGTCTCTTATGTCACAGAAAGATCTTGTTTGTTCCCCTGTGCCATGAACAATAATATCACGACTCTTTTTCGCGCTTTCAACAAATGTTGGTAATACCATACCATGTGTAGATAACTGACCTGGTCCTGTGATATTGAAAAACCTAGCCACTGTTGATGGAAATGTATATGTTTTGAGCAGAAATTCGGTCATTAGCTTACCACACGCATATCCCCATCTTAATTTGCCCGGATTACCGATATGTAAAGTATCATCTTCTTTAGCGTCATTACTATTACCATACACTTCGCTTGTACTCGCAAAAACCAACCGACACATGTGTTTCTCAAACTGTGGTAGTAAATTTAAATTCATTTGCATCATACTTTGTATAGCATGATCTGGATGTGAATCAACAAATTTTACACCAACAGAACTAGCCATGTGATAAACAATATCCGCATCTCGGAGTATATCTTCTGGTATTTTAAATGTTGTCAGGTCTTGCTCGATAATTGTACACGGTAAATTACAA
>ERZ807291.5092-NODE-5092-length-16815-cov-16.052267_pt1 | contig 16815 bp, 20 predicted proteins | sample MGYA00521257_ERZ807291 | MGnify/ENA primary metagenome ERZ807291 (study PRJEB31413, sample SAMN03169783) | marine metagenome | biome: Marine; feature: Water; material: Subsurface seawater | place: North Sea | collected 2011-04-28 | depth 1 m m ... | reverse complement strand
CTGTCAGTGAGTGTCAATGTTTGCGAAAATACTGCATTTATATATACCTGCGCGTGCGTTGCACTGATCGGTGCACTCATGATTTCGCCTGTGTTTAACACTATAGTATTGTTACTAGATACTAGTGTAGGTCCCTGCAAATTCACCGTATAAATCCCAAATAGCGTTTTGCTCGTTACCGAACTCACTGTGTTTGCTTCAAAAAGATCATGTATAGACTCAAAATTTTCTGAAGCAATTTCTTCAAATGTGGTGTTCGATACAGGAACGTTGCTATATGGCGACCGCACTGTCAGCCTAAAGTCATGCACTAAAGACTGAAGTGCACCGTTCAATATTGACGAGAATGTTACACCAAGTCCAGTGCCCGTGATTTTGAATCCAGTGGTGTCAATCAACTCGTAAGAACTTTCTGAAGAATAGCTGAATGTTTCTGGCTTGGTGTCAATCATTGCAAAAGAATAAGTGCCATCGCTCAATGTTATTTGCTCCGAGGATTCCATGCCGTCTTGTAAAGAATATTCGGCAATTACAGTGCCAGTGCTTGTTTCTGTGATTCGCAATATCAAGTCTGCAACTCCCGAATCGTCCGCCCATCCGTCGCCGTAGCTGTCTTTGAGCACTAGCGTAAATGTGCCGTTTCCAGATTCTGCGTTGAACGGTGGACACTCTTCTGCAATAAAAGCGCGAGATGTTTTTTCGGTAATGAGCGATCGCACCAAGCTGTGGTTTGCACCTTCCCAGGTGTATAGAGCAGGCGCGCGACCCAAGAATTTCAACGTTAAAATGTCACGTATATCTGCATTACCCGCTAGTGCATTTTGACGCATAGAATCAATGTCGCCACCCAGTGTCACAGCGGCATCGAGCTCATATGGAGTGGCTCGTGGAATAGGGACAATTCTGTAGGAATCATGAATTACAGCAAGGGGCACGCTGTCAGTCAAGGGCTCAGCACACGACGCCGCTTCCATGTGCTGTTTTGCTTCCCAAAGGTTGTACGAATTAAAATATGCGTCCGAGTTGTCCTGAACGTTCACTTCACACAGTCCACTGTAGCTCATAATTGTAGATCCAGAGTTGGGTTCTAGCAGCAGGGCTTCATTTTGACAATTTGCCATGACGTGATTGCAACCAAACTGGTGACCCACCTCATGCGAAATGTAGTCTACGATATTCACGTGATCCGAATCCGTGCCCACAACTGCAGTGTAGCCAATGTTGAGCGCACCAGGATTACATAGGGAATTTAAGTGAGCAATACCAGTATTGTTTCCTCCCGAGTAACCTAGAACGTGACGAATACTCGCACTGTAGGTAAAGAACCGGTGATCGGAGTCGGCGGAGAGATCGCTAAATGTTTCTTGAGGAATGTATTCGTCAAACACCTGCAAATGCTGAGCTTCGTCAATAACAAAGGTGACCATCATGTTATTCTGATATACATAGTTCAGTTGATTCACCACATTTTTAACGTATGCAAGCATGGTGTCCTTGGACGAAAACGCATCCTTGGCTTCGTTTGTAAATGCAAACAGTATACTGTATTGTCGCAATGTATTGATCGAAAAGTGTCCAATATTTTCAGGAATTGCGCTTCGAGAAGCTGCACATTGGCTGCACGTTGTTCTGCACTGAAATGTTCCGTGCGAGACGTACGCGCTGCCAGATTGGCGAACAATGTAGCGACGACCGCGCGTTGGCACAACTGTGTACTCGTAGTCAGTTTCTGAATACTGCACACCAAAAAGGCGAGCGTGCTCGGAACGCCCTACAAAATCACCCTTAAATCCTGGATGAATCAACTTTTTTGTGGAAAATCGGACAACAGTTCCACGAGGATCAGTTAGCGTCACGTAATTCATAGTATACGCTACACTATTCTTGACATTCGATAACTTTGGGTAGCAAGCATGTGTTGCAACAATGCAGTTTCAAATTGGGCATTGTGCATTGCAGACCCCCCCGGAAACTTTTCTCTATCAAACCAGTGCGCTTTTGTACCTGGATCGCTCATATTAAACCCTGCAATTTTAATTGATTCATAGCATCGGCACGAATGCACAAGCCACAGAAGAAATAACATTCCGCTTGTGAGGGGATGGCTGCTTGTACACACACTACTATTTACTGGCAGGTGTACGCACCCATCAAGAGGACCCTGCATACATACAAGTGGAGCACGCAATCGCGAAAGCTTGGCTTGCATTTTTCTAGCAATCACGTTATTTACAACCACAATATCTGGTGGGAAACGATCGGACACCAGCGCTCCCTTGTTAAATCGCACAATTACGTCATTGTCCGACTTTTGAAAAGATTTGGTTTCGTGCGGAAACTGAGGAGAATTTCCACAAATAACGACGCGCTTGCCATACAAGATGTGTATCAATGCAAGGTGCTGCTCTGCGTTGCTTCTCAATAAATTGAATGGATTCTTGGCAAGGCCGCTATGTCTGCCGTGCACTATCCACGCAAAGCACACCAAGTTTTCATTCAGAGTTTGATTCACTGCGTCCCAAAAGTGTGCCAAGCATTCGGGATAACAAGCGACGTAACACCATGGGTCAAAGTCGGGTGGGGCTCGGTACCCATGTGCAATCTCGAGTTTCCCATGTGTCTCATACCAGGGACCCACTGCCACTGCGCACCAGTGCTCCAGCCATGTGTATAAATTCATGTTTGGGTCGGTAACTTCCGGATTCCACTCAAGCGGTCTGGAATGAATGGCAATGTCTGCAAGGTCTCCGTAGCTTGCCAAAATTGCAAAAGTGTTCATACCTATTGACTATAAATTATGCAAAACAGCAAAGACTCCCCTTTCGAATCTTTGTGTGGAGGCGATTCCATTCGTCAATCGTGAAGCGATCTCCCATACTTGTATTGCAGCTTGCACAGATTGGAAACAAATTTTCCAGCACGGCGTCACCTCCTTTGCTTGCGGGAATGTTGTGACCGCAGTGAAAGGTGTATACGTCAATCTTGTTGGTGCACCAGGAAATGTGACACGTGTGCTCAAACACCTTGCCAAAGCGCTGAATCCACACTTGCTCTCGTACCGCTTTAGGTATAGCCTTCATTGTTATTGCAAACATTTGCTCATGCTGTAACCAGACACACCGCACTTTGCAGGAGTCTTGCACCCCTTGTTGTGCACAATGTCCATGCGAGACAAAAGGCTAGACAGTCGCGAAACGTTGCGCATTGCCTGACTTGAAGCATTCTTGGTCTGCTGTTGCGCCATGTATCTGTTCCCAGGCGACGTAGCGTATGCTTCTTGGTTCCTTGCGCGCTTTGCCACCTTCAATGACATTGATGCACGTTCAGCAAGATTGCTGATAGCTGGATCCTGCTCGCACGATTCTGTAAACTTAAAGTTGTATGCTTGATAGTAGCGCATCATTGCCTCTGGAATTGCACTGAGGCGAATCATTTTCGACCCGATAGACGCTGCAAGGTTGTCTATTGCAGCAAATATACCGGACCCCATCCCCTTGCCACAAATCAGGTCCACGTAAAGGACGCCGCCTGGGAACACTTTAAGCAAAGCGAACCCCTTCATTTTCGAAAAGTCGTAGTACGTTTTCCCTGACCTCAACACTCGCTCCACTTGTTCACCTACTGCAAGAATAATGTCCGCCTGATCAGCTGCATAGTCAATGTATCCGTCTTGCACCAGGTTTTGGCACGCCATCTTGCTTTGTCGCACTTGACGCACAAACGCTTTCATTGCAGTAGCCGGAACAGCTCTTCGTGAAACAACGTGGACTGAATTCATTTACACACACACTAGCTTTGAAACGTAGACAATAAAATATTAATTTTGCAATTGCTGACAGAGCGGGCAGTTTTGTCCAACCTCAGTTGGTAGATGGTTGTGATACTTTTTGTTTTGAATAAGTCGAATATGTACCGCTACGTTTTTGTGCCGCTTACACACGGTATTGTTACACATCACCGCACGAGACGTACACTGCTTACCCTTGACGCGTGCGCGACATGTGTATGTAGGCTTACAAGTTTCAAACAGCGCATTGTGAACGCATTCGGTAAATTCCTGAAGCGCATCGTCCATTTCCTGAGTACAACAGGGGGGTAACCCTTAGGCTGCTATATTTTCTCTGATACCTTATGAATAAAAAACTCCACGAAAAGCTGCTGTATGGCAAAGAAAAGTACACCGTTGGTTTGATTTTTGCGTTTGGTACTCTTGTGGGCTACTTTTTCAACATGCGCAAGTTGAACATTAGCGACGCATCGAGCGTGAGTCTCCTTGCTGCGTTTGCGCTTATAGCAATGCAGATTGCATAGTTTAAGGATATGCAATCATATTTTGGTATGTAAAATGCGCGCGTATTTCATGCAGCTAGCAGAGGATCAGGCTCATAAGAGCTCTCAGAATTTTAAGCACGGAGCTGTGCTCGTGAGGAACGGCAAGGTCATTTCGAGTGGACACAACAAGGTGACAACCCGTTGCCCGTCGCACATGTATAGCGTGCATGCTGAAATGGCTGCAATCAAACAGTCTTCATCTAATGAACTCAAAGACGCTCAGTTGTATGTCGTGCGAGTGCGCAAGTGCGGGCATGTTGCGGAGTCGCGCCCTTGTAGAAAGTGTCAGCAATTTATGAAGCTGCACGGGATATCGCGGTGCTACTTTACGACTGACGATGGATTTGACAGCATGTACATTTAGCACACCACTCGTGAACAGCACGGACACGTAGTATGGCATAGTTTTAGAAGAGCCTTGTCTACACACTTGCGATGAAAAATATGCCCGCAACTCAGTTGCCTTGCGTGCTGGCGAGGGGCAAAGGGCTGAAAGCAAAAAGCGCAAGAGGTTTCACAAATAGGGTCTGCCCTTTTAAGTACAAAGTATGGATATGCAAGCTTAGTAGAAACTCGGTGCTGTGCAACTTGGATGCAGTGCTTAATCAGCTCCTGAACGTTGTCGCTTTGACTTGTTCTAGTCATTCTTAGTTCTTTTCTAAACTCCCTTGCAAGCTTTTGTGCCACGACGTTATTTTCATTCGCCTCAATGCAAATATCCATAAATTTTACCTTTTAAATTTTCACTTAAAGGAAACGAGTACTCCAAAGTAAACCATATGGATTGCCAGGAGCTCACCGAATTTACTCGCATTGTGCGTAATCAACTGCACGCAGCGTGCATAGACACCACAGTGCAATGTGTACACAACCACCCACCAATGTGTCGCCTGGTGCCTGGATGCGATCATTGTAATTTATACGGAAACGTCGTTTGTGAATAGCTTCTTAAGTGAGCTTGCTGTTTGTTTGCGTAAACCATGCTTTCTTGGATTTGATTCCACTATGCGCTTGAGAGCAAATAATTGCTCTGGTGTCGTCACTTTACACTCCGACTTCAGCCGCTCCAATGATAGTTTTTTGGTTTGCATGTTTGATATTTTACTCAAAAGCGATCCATAACAGATGGGTTCATTCGACTGCAAAGTACACAGCGCCCGTGTGCACAGTACTGCGGTGATGACGCACGCATAGTACATAGTCCAAGACTGGTGGCTGTATAAATGAGTGTGCAGCACGTCGCCCTCGCACAAAAAACTAAGCGCCTTCCAGTGATTGTTTGTCGGAACCAAGTGCACAAAGTTTTCATACACCATTGGTATCAGGGAAAATATATTCGAAAACGCTAGATTCACTCTTGTCCCAGTAGGTAGTGAATCGTCTCGATTCATGACTTGAGCAAATAGTTCACAATGTGACATTGCATTTTCACTCAATAGTTCGCAATCTTCAGCGTTTGATAGATTTGCGAGCAACTTTCGAATATCGCCATTATTTGCTACACAGCGCCGTCTGATTTCCTTCTTAGTGAGGGTGCACCTTTTGGATTCGCACAGTGTCACGAGTGCTGCGATGCTTGGCTTTTGTGTGTACAAGACGGTACAATCAATCTTACAAGTGAGCTTTGTCAACTTCTCTTCGCAAGATTTATGACAAATCAGAACAACTGGTACCCTTGCAACCGCCTCGTTTAATACTGAAAGCATTTGGCCCATTGGAAACGTTTCGCTCAGCATGCATTCCAGCTCGTCAGCAACAATGGCGTTTTGTACAAAAGTCCCGTTGTAGTATACAGCTGTGGAAACATCATTTTGAATTGTGTGTATGCTTCTACGCGTACGAGAGTCTATCCAAAGGGGGCAGTACTGTGCTTCACTCAACGCGTTTGTGACAATGGTTGATTTTCCCGAACCGGTAGGTCCATACAAAATGATCAGCTTTTTGGAATCTAAAGCGCTCGCAAGCATCTTGTACAATTTGTCATAGCCTATCAGTGTCATAACGAATCACACACTTTATTCCTTTAAGATTCTTCTATGAACATGTAATCTGGGGAACTGTCGTCAACCATGAGCTGCTTCGCCTGCCAATGCAATGAAAACTTTGCCTGTGAAAAGAACAGGCCCGTGCATTCAATAATCGCTGACACCTTTTTAAAGTTTGAGCTCTCTACGGGAAGTCTCGTATGGGCGCTAAATACTGGCGTATTGGGAGGAACCTTTATTTTCAGGGTGGAATCGTGAGACGTCCACGGACTCTGGAAAATTTCGCACAGTTTGTCGCGGTCAAGTGACTTGCCAAACCACAATTGTACATTCTGTTCGGCTTCTGTTACAATTCTTTCATCAAGGCTTTGTAGAAATTCACACGCTCGCTGTGACGCTCGAGTACCTGTAGTGAACACTATGCTAATATAATCTTTGCCAAAAGCTTGCTCCATTCCTTCGGACTCCCCAAATGGCATTTGGACTAGCAATGACTCGCCGTCATGTAGAATTTTCTTTTTATCAACGATTGTCACCCTTTCAATACACGGGTTTAACAGTACTTGCGAGGTCATATGATAAGAATCACAAACGTATTGCTTATGCTGATTTCGTAAATTCAAATAGCAAGGTCACATGTTTCAAGTCTGTCCCTTGAATGTCACCCCTCTTTACAACGTGTCCATTTTGCTTCCTGAATGTGACGTGAAATTTTCGCATCTGAGCTAGTGGAGTAATCAGGTCCTTTGATTTACTGTCGAAATCGCTGCCTTTGAACGCGATGCACGTACTTGGTGGATTCGAAATAGCTGCATTGTAATACACTATTGCAAACGATTTTGATATCATAGGATTGGTTGAAATGATGCGATCAGTAAACTCGGGCACTTCCACAGCAAAATGAATATCATCTGCGAGCTGAGGAAATGTGATTGCTTTGAGCTCAACCCGTGACACATTGCGATACCCGGAGTGTCCCAGTTTTGCGAGATCGACTTGTACGCTGAGTTCGGTATGTGACCCAGTAACAGGATCAATTTCCAGTATTTCTCCAAAGTTGATGTACACCAGCTGCTTTACTTGAGAATGAATCATATACTATACATTACATTTTCCAGCGATGTTTGCACGCAACGCACGTAATGAAATTTGTCATTGGCTCGTCCGCACTCCGAGTTTGCATGCTGTAGTGAGTGGTCTTTCTTGAGCCGCACTTGGCACACTGAAAAATTCCGTCAGCAACCTCTTCAGCTTGTTCGTTGGATTCTTCAGATCTTGCCAATATGACGGTGGCAGCGCTCTGTGCTTTTAGTTCTCCTGAAACAATCTTTTCGCGCAGCGCGTCATCTGACTGTAAAGTACCAACAATCGTGCAGTAGTGCTGCTTATAAATGTGAGAAAATATTCGATCGTTCCAGTCACAGTCTACCCCTTTCTCGTTGGCAAAGTTGATTGTGTAGTTGTAAATTGATTTTTCAATATTTGTGCCCTTGATTGTGCCAAACATTTCGTCGAATTTGTTGCGAATGTACATGCGCGTATCGTTCATAGCTTAAGTAAGTAGGCATTGGTTTAAGCCATGTTGAAAGTTCAGCATTGTGCCGGTGGGTATTTCAAGGTTTCATTAAACGGGCGTCCTATTCACTTGGACGTAAATCTGCAGTGTACCACCGAAGTTTTTGAGCTCAGCAAAAAGAAGTACTTTCGGGCGCACGTGCACGGGACATTTGTGGATCTGCTTCGCTCGATAGATGGCGCGTGCGGTTTTATTCAAAACTACAAGAGCTGCATGAATGACGACAATACGATTTTGATCAAAGTGCCATACAGGTACAAGCGATTTGAGGTGGACTTTCACAACGGGACCCACTCGGGATTTCTAGCACCACACTGTACCATACATGCAACACTGGAGGGCTCGGGGGTATTTTCAATGGACAACTTTGCTGCATTCTCATTCAAACTCAAAGAAGTGCACAGTGCAAATGAGTTAAGCGTTTGATCGTACACATTGTACAATGAAACTGCTGTCGCACAAGTACACATCATTGGGTCACGATGTACACACGAAACGCATCCGATCGTACGTCAACACACACACTATTGTCACTGGAATGAAGCACGCGGGTAAGCTGACACTCATAGAAAATTCGCATACAATGGTGCATGTAGTCGACATGAATGGCGCAGAATCGCGATCCAAAGAGCTGTTTGATTCTATTTTAGCTGGTCAGGTGTTATGTGTGCGAAATATAGACACCTTGAAACGCAATTCGCAAATGCTGCTGTGTCACTTGATTGACAAATATGGTGCGTGCGTAAAATTCATGTTTACTACGAGAACGATCAACATTTGCAACAAACTACTCAGTCGGTGCGTTGTGTACAGGATTCCTGCACTATCGCGAAATGAAGTCGCAGATATAAGTGAACACATTTGCACCACAGAAAATATAACTGTAAATGAGCAGTCATATGAGCAGTTAACAAAGTGTACCACTGTACATGACGTATTACTCACGCTTGATATGATTCGGTACAACATCAAAGGGGACCAATGTAGATGGAAGCCACTCATAAGCAAACTGTGTGCAAATTTAGCTTCAGCAGATCACCTCATGGTGCGAAATACGCTGGCGCAAGTGTATTTTAATGCTGTAGATTTAGCAGATACAATCAAGTACGGGTGCGAATGCCTGCTTGTATCAGACGATTTGCAGTACAACGCGCAGATTTTGCAAAAAGCAAGCAAGTATGACGTATCGATTCGGAAAGGAAAAAAAGATATATTTCACGCCGAAGCGTTTTTTCAGGAATGTAAAAACCTCATTTCACAGTATGAAAAGTGTTAATCGTGAACTCCAAGTACGTCGCTCACGCCGACGCGAGCTCAAGACCCTCATTTTATCTGCAAACGATTTGCTCCTCTCGATTCAGCTCAACAATCGAATGATACATTCATACATAAGTCCTCAGCAAGAAGGGGTGCTGGGGAGCGTTTTGAAACACGTGCGTTTGGTGGAGTCAAAGTCTACACTATTGCAGCTGAAGCTAAGTGTATATCAATTTTGCGTAAATGTGATTCTAGACGCCATACACGAAATCAAACAGTACATTTCAAAGCATGGCGCTCAGCTTCATACGTTGAAGAACGTGTTGAAGATTGACATTGAAGACACAAACAGCGTGCTTGGGCTGCACTTTCATGTGTTTCGTTGCGTGCCTGGCGAATCAAGCGAACCAGAGCTAGATCCTGAATTCAACGAATCGGCAAAGCGCAGAGAGCAGTTCATGCGCAAGATGTATCCCACCGTCAACGGAAATTTACAAGAACAGCTGAATGGGGCCAAATTGTACGTTCCTCGGGGCGACGGTTACATGATTTTATATGGAATTCTTGACAATGACTTTTTCCAGCTGTCAGCCAAGGCGTTACCAACATATGCGCTCCCAAATCCAAACGACTGCGACAGGCAGTTTGCAGAACAGTACATTTGCTGCATACAACTCCGCGACTTTATGGTACACTCGGTGGACGAAATTTGCGTTCAAATAAAGAATGCACATCGTGACATGCTTGCTCTTGAAAAGAAATCATTTGCTGAAGTGCAAAAAATGTTCCAAACTGGCTCTGCGGTGCGCCAGCGGCGCTTGCTGCAGCTGTTGCTTCTAAGTAACAACGGGGTGAAGTTTGTGATCCCCCTGTTAGAATCCATAAATCATTCGTCTGACAGAAGCGAAATTTGCAACTCGCTGGGTAATCTCAAAAGGTCCCTGGCTACATGCGCGGACGAACTAAAAGCCGAGATTCAATCATATGCAACGAGCGACGACCAAATTTCGCAGCAGCACAAAATTTTGGCACTCAATGTTGACAAACACATCAAATCAAAAGCAATGGACAAACTAAAAGAATCAAACAGCGGACGAGAAAGTGGCACAAAGGCGCAGCAATACATTGACGGCCTCCTCAAGATTCCATTCGGCGTGTATCATCAAGACTCAACCTTTTCAGACAACACACAGCGCGCATCGTACGTGCAGCGATCTCAAGAAATACTCGACAATTGCGTCTACGGACACAAGGAAGCCAAGACGCACATCAAGCGACTTGTTGCGCAGTGGACAAACGGACCATCAAGCGGTTCCGTGTTCGGGTTTCAAGGTCCACCAGGAACGGGGAAAACCACCTTGGCAAAGAACGGTCTCGCAAAATGTCTCATGGACGACAAGGGATCGCACAGGCCAATTGCTTTTTTACCACTAGGAGGAACGTCGAGTGGGAGCTTGTTGGAAGGGCATGGGTACACGTACATGGGCAGCACGTGGGGGCGCATAGTGGATACGCTGATGGAGAAGCAGTGTATGAATCCAATCATTTACATTGACGAGCTTGATAAAGTGAGCGCTAGCGAACGTGGGCAGGAAATTATTGGCATTCTCACGCACCTCACAGACCCGACGCAAAATCACGAGTTTAATGATCGATACTTTGCGGGAATCAAGTTTGATCTCTCGCGGGCAATATTTATATTTTCTTACAACGACAGCAGCAAAATTGACAGAATCCTACGAGACCGCATCACCGAGATACGCACTACGTACCTGTCAAAGAGCGACAAGCTCGAAGTTGTATATCAATTCATTCTGCCTGAAATATTTGAAGCGGTTGGTATCAACGTTCACATCCCACGAGACGTGATTGAACACATTATTGACACCTATACCTACGAAGCAGGTGTGCGCAAGCTCAAGGAACGCCTGTATGACGTTGTGCGAGACGTGAACCTAGAGAACATATGCAGCGGAGAGACGTATGCAGTGACTGTTGAAGTTATTGACAATCTGTTTTGTAAGCTTCCCAGGGCGTTGTATCCCAAAGCAATCACTGAAGCGCGAGTTGGTATTGTGAATGGGCTATATGCAAATACAATTGGGCTTGGAGGTATTACACGGATTGAGGTGCACCAAACTGTTGGAGAAAAGCTTGACTTGCAACTCACCGGAAGTCAAGGGAAGGTGATGCAAGAGTCGATGCGGTGTGCCAAGACGCTGGCGTGGTCGCTGTTGAGCTCGGCAGCACAAGACGCAGTGAACAAGAATACAGCAATACATATACATTGCCCAGAGGCAGCTACTGCAAAAGACGGTCCGTCAGCTGGCACTGCAATCACCACCGCAATACTTTCTAGATTTACTGGATTGCGCATCAGAGGTGATGTGGCCATGACTGGAGAAGTGGACCTAAATGGCAACGTGCATCCAGTGGGCGGCATTGACGCAAAGTTGGGAGGCGCGTTGCGTAGTGGAATTAAAACCGTGCTGCTGCCAAAGGACAATGTGTATGAAATGAAGCAGTATTGCGCTCAGTTTCCAGAGCACAAACACTTGAATCTAGTGCTGATATCTCACATTTCGGAAACGTTTGAACACACTCTACTTGGTGAAATAGAAGGCAAGGTGACACAACACAAAATCCTCGAAAACTCGTGAGCTTGTTGTGGATCCCTTCGAAACGAGCACAGCCGCATATATTCCGCACGCAGCGTACATGAGCGCCATGTTTTTACGCATGTGCTCAAACCTGAACATTGAAACAATGCTGCAGAGCAATACCGCTGGATTCAGATACCACTCTGGTGGCGTACGCCTATTGGAGAGAAGCGCAACACCGCCTCGTGAGAATGCAACAAATGACATTGCGGCCATGGCGTGAGCAAATGCACAGTCTCCAATGCGGGTAACCAATGCAGCAGAAAGGGTGATTGGTATTGCAACAAGTACGCTTGTTGGTACTGAAGTGAACACCTTGGGAACATATGGGCGGAGAATGTCTTCTGAATTTTGATCATAATCTGGCAAGTCTACTACGGAGGCATAATATGCTAGTGCTAACGCTGCAGCGTGATGCTCCTTCATATTACATGCGGAGTTTTTCTATGAGCTCCTGTGGCGGCATGTATCCAGTGGCGCTTTCCTTCCCTTTTACAAAGTGGGGAACGCCCGTAGCACCCGTGGCGCTGAATTCCGCACCCCCCTTGCTTGTGGTTACGTCGACGTACCTGAATTTGTCAAAGACCCCTTCGCGAATCATTGCCTCTTTCATTTTAACCGTGAATCCACACGAGTCACGTCCATACATCACAGCTTCACGGATTTCCACCTCAGTATACGATCCAACCTGGGCGTTACATGCACATGACTGCACTATGAGTACTGCAGCAATAAATAACAACGCACCGTATACAATTTTTTTATGTTTTGCGTTCATCGTTTCTCTATGTAAATATTTTTGTACCAACTTGATATGAATCTGTATTTACACCATGACCACGGAATCGATTTAGAAGAGCTACAGCAGCGGGCAGTACCCGCTCACTCACTGCCGGGTATCGCAAACCAGCAGTGCAGCATTTGCTTGGATCCGATCCAAGGCGAAGACACTGTGGTGACATTAGAGTGCGATCACACGTTTCATTCACAGTGCATAGTGCGCTGGCTTGGGGAACATTCCACATGTCCGTTGTGCAGGGATGCGCAACCAACTACACGGTCAACTACAATGTTCAGGCTCAATATGGATGTGTATCTGCTTTTTGTGTTTCAAAGGGGCACCCGGTATAGCACTCGTTGGACAATGAACGACACGCTCATAGACGTATTGCAGTATTTGCTTCGCACCTGCTACATGCCTAGCCAAAACATTTCTGTGCGAATAGGGGAGAATACATTCAAAACAACCGAATCATTTCAATATCTAAATCAAACCTTGGGCGAGCTTGGTATAATAGGGGAGCACGAGGCTCATGTTTCAGTGTTCTGATGTATGATTGCGCAAATTTTGTTGATAGTCACAAGTGACACCCCGCTTGCAGCCACAAGTTCTTTCTTCGTTATGGGAAACTGTAGTTTGTTCACAGCAACCACAAGCATTGCTGCCGTTGTGGCTGTGGGTGTTTTCCCAACGAGATATCCACAAGAATCAGCGTGTGCTGACAAATCTCGAACGCAGTTTGCCAGCTTACACTGATCCCGCCGGTTCATGTTTAACTTGCAACACAAGCGAAGTGCCATATCATTCGCCTCTATGCAATGATTTGCACCCTCGTCAGCCTTGCTGCATTTTGCAAGTGTATCTGCAAGAACGCTTTCAAAAATTTTGACTGCATTGTTGACCTTTGTTGTATCAATCTTGCAAATTTCTGCAATCTCCTTGACGCTCCTAGGAACGTTGCGGAGTTTACATGAATACAATATACAGCACGCAATCAGGCCCTCTCGAACCCCACCTCGCGAGAGCTTCTTCTCGCTCAGCTCTTTGTAATACTCTTTTGCAATAGAGGCGACACTTGGTGAAATGCCAGCAGTTTCGCAGATTCGGCCTATTTTTTCGAAAACGTGCCACCGGGCTCGCTCCACATAGTCCATGGAGTTTTGCTGATGGATTCTCTTCATAAGCCAGTATTTGCCACCACCCCCTTTGCCCATCATGGTGCTCATAGAGCTCTTTTCTAAGAGCGGATTCACTGGCCCCCCGCAGCGCGATGGATTCCTCCCAGTAAGCGCGTCGTCCGGTCCGCACGTCCACTCTGCAGACGTGTCAATCATATTGCTATCCGCTACGACTCCGCAGTCAGTGCAGACCATTATGCCATTTTTCGGATCGAATACGACGTTATAGCCGGAACATCCACTGCACGCACTCACATCTTTATGAGACTTGACCCGCTCCTGCGCTTGAACTTCAATCATGTGTTCGAAAAGGTCGTCATATTCGTCATCCATTGCAACGCGATCGTCTCACGTTTGCCATGAGACATTTTGACCTTTAAGTGAAAAAATTATATAGAACAAGTATGAGCGAGTCATACTTCAGTCACGCAAATGCAATTTTTCTTGAACGGTGCATACGTTATGGCGTATTAATGCAAACAGGACACGTGCTACAGCCACAGTCCATGAAATATGTGCATTTAATCATGCAGTCAATTTATTTTGAAAACAGATTTACGACACCGCATTCTCAACTCAATCAGCTCGTGATTCAAACCGTAGTGCCCCGAGTTACTTCAGCTGTCCTTCAGGACATTGCCTATCAAAAATCACTAGAAGCTCCATTTGAACCATTATCCTATGGGGTATCTGCTAGATCTTAGCAAATCATAACACACACCGTCCTCGCTCAGCGTCATGCAGTCGAAATTAATCGCAATTCCGTACAGCATTTCATATTCGCAGCACTCATTCTGACTGAGCACATTGTCTTTGTGCAGTTCTTCAATCAATTCTGAAAATCTATGCGGAACCCACTGCCCATTGATTCGCACGTACCAGGCCTGCTTGCTTCCGGTCCATAGTAGTATCAATCGCGCGCAACAGTATCCACTCACAAAGCCAGCTGCATATGCTCGAAACATATAACGAGTGATAACTTTTTCAATTAAATTAATCGCACTTCTACAATGTACCGTGCGGCATTATATGGGATTTGTCGCAAAGAGTCCGCGACGCGGCGCTGGGCAAAACTTACGACTCTGTATAATACGGAAGCCTCATAGCGTACCCGTTCGGATATCACATAGTACTTGACAAAATGCTCGGCTGCAGTTTCCAAGCTTAAGCTCTTGTGGTAATTCACGCAATTGTCGTCGTCAATGTACCTCTTCACGAAAACCGCAGGAACAAATGCATTGTATCTTGACTTGCCCTTCTTTTTAATATAGTCGCGAGCAATCTCCCGTCGCGTAAGGAGAATGACGTCATAATCCGTATGTCTCTCGCCTGGCTTCCCCATTGTTCTCAAAATTTTGCGGATTCGTTGATGATTGTTTGCCAAGTATAGCCAGTGATCAAATGCCAGCGGTCCCGCCTTATTTCTGATGAAGTGCTTTGCGACGCGCTCTTCGTCAACAGATCCATCGCAGGCCACCATGTCCTTGAGTTTTTCCAAATGACTTGCTACGTATGATAAAGGGTCAAACGTAATTGGCCACTTATGTTCATAATAATGCTTCATACCCGCCTCTTTATCGGTGGCAAACTTTGCAATGAGTTCAGGATGTGACGCTATGTACTTCAGGGCGTCTATTGGTTTTAGCTCAAATCCCTTGTGATACCCATAGCAAATGTAAAATACACACGCTTTCTCTTCATTTGTTCGACACGTGCTCTTCTTTTCATATGAAAAATAGTGCTCAATCTGCTCATTGTATATGCTGTAGTAACCCTTGGGATCAAAATCCACCCCCTTACAATCACGCTCAACTAACGCAACCTTGCAAATATTCACCTTGTGTTCATAGTACACAAACCCCGCCGAAGTTAGAGGAAGGTTGTGTAGAAACATTGCATGCGGTACTTTGGATCTGTTGTATAGCTTTATGAATTCAGGCTTGTCACAAAGCCCTTTGATATGTGACGCGAGCCATATTAGCGGGTCGAATGTTATTCGTTTCTCAACTTCGTGTGTGTAATACAGTTCTTGCACCCAAAACAAACTACCATCTATGAGATTCCCATGTGATAATTGATATCGATACGAGTCTAATTCATCAAGGTACATTACTATAGATTGCGTTTTTATTTAACTCTCACTATATTGTACTATACTACAATGGAGTCCGTTCCTGTCCAAATCACACCAGAAGTGGCTCAGCAACCAGTACAATACGCCCAGGAGCCAGCACCAGAGGCAGTTCCCGAAGCAGTTCCAGAGGCAGTTCCAGAGGCACCTAAGACACCAGAGGAAGTTCCCGAGGCACCTAAGACACCAGAGGAAGTTCCCGAGGCACCTAAGACATCAGAGGCAGTTCCCGAGGCAGCACCAGATGCAGTTCAGGAGCCAGAGCCCGAGGCACCTAAGACACCAGAGGCAGTTCCCGAAGCAGCTCCCGAGGCACCTAAGACACCAGAAGCAGCTCCCGAGACACCTAAGACACCAGAGGAAGTTCCCGAAGCAGCTCCCGAGACAGTTCCCGAGGCACCTAAGACACCTGAGGCGGTTCCGGAAGCGCCCGAGACACCAGAAGCAGTTCCCGAAGCAGCACCAGAGGCACCTAAGACACCAGAAGCAGTTCCCGAAGCAGCACCAGAGGCACCTAAGACACCAGAGGCAGTTCCCGAGGCACCTAAGACACCAGATGCAGCTCCCGAGGCACCTAAGACACCAGAGGCAGCTCCCGAGGCACCTAAGACACCAGAGGCAGCTCCCGTAGCAGCTCCCGAGGCAGTTCCCGAGGCACCTAAGATACCTGATGCGGTTCCGGAAGCGCCCGAGACACCAGAGGCAGAGCCCGATGCAGCACCAGATGCAGTTCAGGAGCCAGAGCCCGAAGTAGCACCAGAGCCCGATGCAGCACCAGATGCAGTTCAGGAGCCAGAGCCCGAAGTAGCACCAGAGCCCGATGCAGCACCAGATGCAGTTCAGGAGCCAGAGCCCGAGGTAGCACCAGAGCCCGAGGCAGCACCAGAGCCCGAGGCAGCACCAGAGCCCGAGGCA
>ERZ807291.5090-NODE-5090-length-16818-cov-5.958659_pt1 | contig 16818 bp, 17 predicted proteins | sample MGYA00521257_ERZ807291 | MGnify/ENA primary metagenome ERZ807291 (study PRJEB31413, sample SAMN03169783) | marine metagenome | biome: Marine; feature: Water; material: Subsurface seawater | place: North Sea | collected 2011-04-28 | depth 1 m m ... | reverse complement strand
TGTAGGTGTATTTGGTCTGGATGGAATATCAGGTCTTGTAGGTGTATTATTTTTTCTTTTATTTCTTCTTCTTTTATTTCTTCTTCTGTTATTTCTTTGTGAATAACGTCCATATAGCCATCTTCTTGGATTATACCATGGATAATAATATATAGAATAATCTAAATTTGGGTCTAAATATAAACCATCATTTGATACACCCATATAATAATAACGTATGTAATCTTTACTAAAATAAGGACCATTTATGTCTCCGTTTTCTGCAAAATATCCATTAGTTTTTTCAAGAATGACAACATTTGGACATCCACTTTTATGTAATATTTCTTCTCTGGTGTAATATTTATTTTGAATAGCTTCACAATTAAAAGAATCAAAGTTATCAATTTTTTTACATGAAAGACACATTAAAATAATAACAGTTATAACTAATATAATAATTATATACCTAAACATTTATTATAATAATAATAATAATATAATTTTCGTTTTTTATTATTATAATAAATATTTTAATAATAATAACTAAATGAATGTTTATGATAAATGTTTAAATATAATAAAAGATAAAGATAAATTAACATATTTAGAATTAAATGAAAAATGGGACTCATTTAAAACACAATATCCACAATTATATAATATGTTAACAATTGATTCAAATATAGATTTAAATATGTTGAAATTTATGTGTGAAATGAGTGAAAAACAGACTAATAATAAAGAAGAAAATCTAAATATTGAAATAGAAATTGGAGATAGATTAGCAAATAAATATTTATATAATGATAAATTTAAAGAACCTACAAATGAACAAAAAGAATTTATTAAAAATTCTTTAAAAAGAAAATTAAATAATTAACTCTTTTAAAAGTTGTTTATTTGTTTTATAAAATGTTATTATGTTTTTACTTGTAGTACTTATACTTGATGTACTAACTTGACATTTATCATGTAATTCAGATAAAGTATATTTAATAGGGCTATTTAAATAATTAGATAAATAATATACTATACTCGCATATGTTTTATTATCAATAGGGTCTTTAATACTTTTATAGTTATTAATTAAATGTGATTTAATTTTATTAAAAATTAATTGATTTTTTACACTTAATTTTATATCACATTTAGTTTTAAGATTTAAGTTTAGATATTTATAATATTCTGTATTTTTAAATTTTTTTTTAAACATTTTATTAGATGTTATTATATCTGATACATTTATTTTAAATATTAAACTAAGTTGCTGCAATGAAATATTAATATCATTTATTATACCAGAATAATAAATACATAGTGCAAATATATTTTTTTTAGTTGATTTATTTAATTCTTCTGAATTAACATAATTATACCACAATGATATTGCAGAATTTTTAATTTTATTTGGTAAAGTAATTCCTTTTGAATCAAATATAACATCAAGTGCTTCTAATATTTTACTTGTATCTTTATAATATGGATCAGTGTCTTGAATCCATAAATTAATTTTATTTAAATCGACCGAAATGTTTTTACCATCTTTCATTATTTTAACTATATTTGCTCCGGGATCGATAAATTCAAATGTACTTTCTTTAAAAGTTCTTTCAGTATTTTCTATATCTCTTGTTAATCCGCAATTTTGGCATATTTCTTCATATTTATTTTTTATAAATGTATCACTATTACATATTTTACAAAGTGTATTTTCTATATTATTTATATCAGTGATATCACTGTCAATTAAATTTAAATTTAATATATTATTGTTTTTAATACAATCCAATAAATAATCTCTTCTTTTTGATTTATTTAATGTCTTTAATTTTTGTTTTAATAATAATGAATTAGTTATCATTAAAATAATATATTATTTTAATTTATTATAAATTATTTGGTAACCATATATCTTTTTTATTTTTTTGTTTTAACATTATATTTCCTTTAACTGTTTTAAATGGTTTATTAATATATTGCGAAACACCCAAAAATGATAAAATTTCATAATAATTAAAATTTTCTATATGATTATTAAAATATGTAAATGAGTAAGAAAGAATATTATACGCCTTATCTAATGTTTCGATGTCATTAATATTATATATAAAATTTAATTGAAATTCTTTATATGATTTAATTTTATCAATGATATACAATTTTTTACTAAAATCATTTTCAAGTATGAAATCATCATATTTAAATTCAAATTTATCAAAAAACAACGTAGTATTTATATTTTCAAGATGACAATACATTTCATTAATATTATTAAATTCTGGTATAATATCAGCTGATTTATTAAATTCTAAAAAATATGCATTAAGATAAATAATAGATATATAATTATATGATAAATTATTAAAACGTATATATTTAATTTTACTATTTAAATAAGATTCTGTTATAATTATACATTTGTATTTAATACTTTTAACAATATACTCCTTAATATAATTATTAAATAATTCAAAATTATCAATAATTAAAATGAAATTTTTATTTTCAAAATATGAATTTGCACTTTTATTATTAAATCTTGTTTTATTTATAAATTCTTCTTTATTTATAGTAAATTCATCTAAAAGTAAATAATCATAATTTAAATAATCTAAATATAATTTAACTATTGTGCTTTTTCCACAGTTTTTAGGTCCATTAATTATAAATTTTTGTTCTGAATTTAAATATTCAATTATTTTAGGATATTCAACCTCCAATTCATTTAATAATTGAGGCTTATATTTATCACGTAAATACATTAATTACTAATTAAAATGATTCTTTAAATAATTACTAAGTTTATTTTTTAAATTTAGTAATTATTTAGCTCCCACGAAGATTCGAACTTCGATCGGAGGATTCAAAGTCCTCAGTGATGACCATTACACTATAGGAGCAAATTAATGTATATATTATCTTTAAGTACTTTAATTACTTAAATAATGTTAATTTAACTGGAATATATTTAGTATCTCCACATCCACTAACTTCAAGTACTTGTGAAACATTATTATCAATTATTGGATATAGAACACCTGGAGAATTTGTATATGTTTTTTCTGTTTCCATTATTATTATTATTTAGTATTATTTTATTTTTATTAGTATTTTAGTAATTTTTATTAGTATTATTTTATTAGTATTTTAGTAATTTTTCCATTAAAACTTTTCTTGGACCACTTTCAACAACTGACATTACTAAACTTACTGTTAAGTTACTTATATTTTCTCTTTCAACATTACTTAATTTCATAAAGCATTTTACAAAAGATTCAACAGATTTTAATGAAGATTCTTCAAATGAAGTCTTATTTGGGTAAGCTCCTTCAAGTTTTGCAACTGCATTAACAAAATTTCTAAAACATTCAAGTGTATCTTTATCTTTATAAACCTGGTCAATTACAACTGAATTATTTAAATAAAACTGTTCTGCCTGTAATTTACTAATTCCAAATGGAGCACGTAGAGAATCAACTTTATCTTTTGGTAAATTAGAACATTCATTTGGTTTTACATTTAGCTTGTTATGGATACCAGGTATTGTTAGACTTAAAATAGCTAATACTGTTGGTGGTAAAATTTCTATCAGTGTAGCTATTAGACCTGTTTTTGGTATTGGTTTTGTTCCACTTGGTGGTATTGAGGGTATTGGTTTTAATGGTAGGGAAGCCCAATAACAAGATTCATTTAATAATTCATTATTAATGTCTAATTGAATTTTTGTTACATCAGATACAAATTTATGCTTGGTAGTTGGTAATAATAACATTATTACGTATATAACTAACACAATTACTAATAACACCATTACAGAGTTTGATAAAATACTATTAACATTCATTCTTATAATTAATAATAATATTTTTATTTTATTTTATTTTATTTTATTTAAATCAGAATTCCATAAATCTTTTATTGTCATTTTACGAGTTAAATCATATTCTTCTTTTTTCTTTGAATATTCTTTTTGAAGAGAATCTATTTTTTCTTCTGTAAATGACATACCGGGCATTTGTAATAGATAATCATAACTATCTTCAACAGAGTATAATTCCATTTTTTTTATATCTTCAATGATATCTTTCTTTTTTCTCTTAAAGATTACTAATTCATCATTTACTACTGATGTAATATATTTTACTTTTGATTCTAATATACTAAGTTCTTTGAATAAATTGTTTTCTAAGTATTTCTTTCTGAGTATATGATACTTTGTTCTAATTTTATAGAATGTATATAATATTTCTTCTGGTGAATACATCTTTTGAATTTTTCCTTCTTCATTAAATACATGCATATTTGTCGCATTTACATTTGATGTTAATTTTAAAGTTTTTTCTAATGTTCCTGCATATTCCCATTGTGCCATTGTTTCTTTTTTAATTTTTATTTCAAAGTCTACAATTGAATCAGTTGAATTATTCTTGAATGTTACTATACGGTCTTCTGTTTCTAATTTTTCTAAGAATTGTTTATAATTCTCAATTGATTCACCAATCGGTAATTCTGTTATTTTTATGCAATTATCAGTTATTGTATAACATCCATATGTAAGCCATTTATTTGTTTCTATTTTTTGAACATTTCCTCTAAATCCTGAATACCATGGAGTTAATTCAGGTATTTCATATTCAGGGTCTTCTACAAGTTTTTCAAGACAATTTTTTAGGTCAGTTGGATTAAAACATGGAATTTTAGTTGAAAATCCTGTTCCAATTCCTTCCGAACCGTTTATTAACAGTAATGGTAATGTTGGTACAAAGTACTTCGGTTCAATACTTTGTCCGTCGTCATCAAGATAATCAAGAAGTGGTAAGTCCTGTGTATTAAATAATGCATCAGAGTAAGTTGATAGTTTTGTAAAGATATATCTCGGACTTGATGCATCTTTACCTCCCATGATTCTACTTCCAAATTGTCCGATTGGTTCAAGAAGATTCATGTTATTTGAACCGGTGTAATTCTGAGCCATATTTATAATAGTCTCTTGAAGTGAATGTTCTCCATGATGATATGCAGTCTGTTCTGATACATATCCAGCAAGTTGTGCTACTTTTATTTCAGATTTTCTTAGATTTTTTTTAAAACAAGCAAATAGTACTTTTCTTTGTCCTGGTTTTAATCCATCTACTACTGATGGGATACTTCTTACATTATCACTAATAGAGAATAATACAAGTTCTTTGTTGATTAGGTCAGATATAGGTACATCTTTTTTTGTAAGATAATCAAGTCCTTCAAAATTCTCTGTATATTTACGAATCCAATCTTTACGTGCATCAGCTTCGGTTTTTTTAAATGCAAGTTCCAGTGAGTCAGAATCTTTTTTGGTGTTTATTTTATAGTTAAGAACTTTTAGATTTTTAAAATATTCTCTCGCCTCAATAGCAGTCGATGTACCAAGACCCTTGTAATACTTTGTTTGCCAATTACCTGAATTACTTTTTTCTTTCCAATTTAAATATTCTTGATGTGTATAAAATGATAAACGTTCTGACCCTTTTGATACTTTTACAATTGGAGTAAGAATACTTCCAATAAATAGCTCTGTTAGTAGTTCAGGCCATGCCGAATGTATAAAGTTAATTAATAGTCCCTTGATATGAAATCCGTCATAATCTGCATCAGTCATCACAAGAACTTTTGAATATCTTAAATTCTTAACATTTTTAGTTGTTGTTTGAAGTCCAAGAATTTTCTTAATATTTATAATTTCTTCATTTTTACTTATTTGTGTAACAGATGCTTCTCTTGTATTTAATAATTTTCCACGAAGAGGAAATACTCCATAATAGTCACGTCCAACTACTGACAGTCCAGATACAGCAGTTGTCTTGGCTGAATCACCCTCTGTAAGAATTAGAGTACATTTATGAGACTCATTTGTTCCTGCTTTATTTGCATCATCTAATTTTGGAATTGATAGTCTTACAACTTTTCTTCCATCTGTTTTACTTAGATTCTTTTTCTCTTTTGCTTCTGCTACTGCTAATAGAGACTCAACAAATCCAAGTTTAAGAATTTTCTTAACAAAGTCATCTTCAAGAATAAATTTAGAACCAAACTCGGATACACGAGTAGTATGCTTATCTTTTGTTTGGGAACTAAATGTTGGATTTTCTATTATACAATTTACAAATAAAAATAAGGAATCTTTTACATACTGTGTTTTAATAACAGTGTTCTTGTGTTTTGCTTGAATGTCGTCAGTACATCTTTTAATAATCGGTAAAATAGTATGGTCGATATGAGAACCTCCGTCATTTGTAGCAAGTCCATTTACAAATGATACATGTTTAAATGAGTCATTTGGTGCAAGTGCTACACAAACTTGCCATCTTTTTGATTCATAATAAACTCTTGGCGTTTCTGTTTTAGGTCCAATATAATAAGAAACATATTCAGAGAAGTCTTTACATTTAATCTTTTCAGAATTAAAGAATACACTAACAGTCTTAGGTGTTATAGCTGAAATATCGAATACTCTTTTTTTAAGAATATCTATTGTTGAATACTGATTTAGATTTTTTAGTTTAAACTTTGAAAAATCCGGTGTAAATGTAATTTTTGTATATTCCTTTGATTTACATGAAGTTATTTTAGGTTTTTCTATTACAGACATATTATTTTTGAATATTTGAATATATTTTTTACCAGAACTTACAGTTTCAATAATAAATTCTGTTGAGTAAATATTAGTTAGTTTTGCACCGAGTCCATTTAATCCTCCCGTCGTACGTTTTTTAGAATCATCATAATTACTACTACTTAAAAGATTTCCAAATATAAGTTCTGGTACATAAATATCATGGTCTTTATGAATCTCAATTGGTACTCCTGAACCATCATTAGTAACAGAAATTGAATCTCCTTCAATTTCTATCTTGATATTCTTTACAGATGTATTTCTTTGACATTCATCCGACGCATTAGTTACAATTTCATCAAAAATCTTATAAATACCTGGATTCCATTTAACAGTCTTCTCTACAATTTTATTATTTTCTGTATCTAAAATCCATTGATTACTTTCAGTTGTGGAAATTTCTCCAATGTACATTCCAGGACGAGCGAGGACATGTTCGATTTGAGTAAACTTCTTATATGTTTTTTCTATCGACATATTATTGAATCTAATATTCTATTATGAGATTATTTTAAGTCTATTATTTTTTGTTAAAAAAAATGTTTAATAATAGGAAAAATGAACACTAAATATATTTGTAAGTAATTAATTAATTACTTTTTTCATTGATTCTTTTGATGGTATAATTCCATTAAAATCAATCCACGCATATATCATACATTTAGCCATTTGAGAATTTAAAAAGTTTTTTTCTGATATATTTAAATATTCAAGTGTTTTTTTAACATTCCAAAATCCTCTTATTTTAGATTCATGTGTTCCAAAATGAACATTAAATTTAGAATTTTTAATATTTCCTTCAAAACTTATATGCCCTCCAATATTCCGAATAATTGTATAATGAATAGATGTTAATAATTTATCACCGAATGGAAGAATACATTCATTTAAAGCTTCCGAATTAGTTGGTATATATATAGTCATGTGTTCTTTTTTTGTAAATATCTCTTTCCATACACATTTATTGTAATAACTATTATTTGATGGTGTTAATTTATCAGGAATATATTTTTCCTTAGTAATAATATTCCATTCTTCATTTAATTCTTCATTTTCTAATAATTCTAATGACTTTAAAGCATTAATTAAATTAATACTTTCTTTATGTTTTTCATAACTAAGAATTGTTTTTAGTTTCTTTTCTTCCTTTTTCTTTGATTCTTTTTTTTTATTTGATTCTGAGTCTTCAAATATTTTAAAAGTTTGTTTTTCGTAAGCACTTAGTCCTCTACCACCAAACAAAAGAGTATTCATCTTATTATTAATAATTATTATTTGTTTATAATAATTATTAATAATAATTAGTTTAATTTAATATGGAAACAGTTGTTGAAATTCAAGTTCTGACAGACTTACATAACTTAATAGACAAGTTTGGTAATAAATGTAATAAAGATTTTAATATAGAAATTGCATATGTACTAATTGATAAATTAAATGAATGGATTATACCTGATATAATCCAATTATTATTAAAATTTATGGAAATAACATGTAAAACAAATGAAAAAAAATATTCATTACTTTTATTAAAAAAAATAATAAAAGATTATCCTGAAATAGTTAAATATTGTTTAATTTATATTATTCCTTTTGTAATTAATTTATATCGCGATACAAAAAACATTATTAGAACTATGTCAAATGATGTATTATCTGAATTACTTTATTGTGATGAAAATAAACATTTAGAAAAACTTATACCTGATATTCTTAAAACAGTTGAAAATGATAAGTATTTACCAGAACTAATTATTAAATTAGAAAGTTTTTTATTTATTGATTCATCTTCTATATCAATAATTGAAAATATATTAATTCAAGGATTGAAATATAATAAAAATGATATTAAATGTAAAACATGTTTAATTATTAATAATATATGTAATCAAGTTAAAATAAATAACCAAATAATTCATATATTGTCAAACTTAAAACCATTAGTTGAATTATGTAAAGAAAATATAAGTAATCCTATATATAGAGTTATAGCAGAAAAAACATTAAATACTATTATAAAAACTAATAAAGAAACTAATATTAATAATACTGATATATTACAAATATTAATTAATAAGTTTCAAAATATTGAATTAGCAGTTTTAGAATATTTAAGTAGATTAATAATAAACATGATTAATAGTGAATACTTTGAATATGATATATGGTTAAGTATATTTAATAACTATTTAGAATGTGATATAGAATTAATTAATAATACTTGTAAAGAAATATTTAATCTTTTTCAAAATAATTAAAGTAAAAAGTAAAGTAAAAAGAAAAATAAAATAAAATTAAAATATTAATTATTATTAATAATGCTTTTATTGATAATAATAATTATTATAGTTATAATACTAACTTTTTTATTAATTAAAAAAGATAAATTTGAATACCCCAAAAACAATTTACCAAATTATGGATATTTTAGTATATGTAAAACTGTTAAAAAAGAATGCAAACAGATTAATACAAGTATAACTAAAAATGATATATTAAAAATCTACAATGATTTAAGTTATAATAATTCAAATGATGAAGAATTACCAAATGGTGGATTATTAGCAAGTGTTATATCTAATAATTATTTATGTACTAAAAATTATTCCTCACTTTCAAAAAATGGAACTTGTGAAAATATAGAAAATTGTAAAGTACCGGACCTAAAAGATATAAATGATTTATTAAATAATACAGCAAAAGAAAATTTAACAAGTTGTTATTCATTTGATACAACATATTTAAGAAGTGATTTTCCAAGTGTTTTATTTGGTCCATTATTAGCAAAAGATGTACCAGAACCTTTAGATATGAATATTGGATTAATATTGGATATTTCTAAATTAAGAAAATATATAGCTTGTATGGGAATTGTTGATTCTGGTTCAGTTGGTAGATTTAATTTTAAAGAAAATAAACAAAAACAAAATAGTTACATTTCTGGACTATCACAGGGAATTATATTACCTACGGATATAACAGATTCAGATATGTTAAATTATAATACACTTTTAAACAATAAAAAAAGTAAAGGTTTAGCACAAGCTGGTTGTGGATTACAATCTGGATTTCAAGGTGACAATTTATCAGGTATATTTAATGAAGAATATTTACATAATGGTGATTTAAATAAATTTAAAGGTGCTAAAAAAGTTATAGTTGATAAATATGATAATATAACTGATGATAAAATATTAAATGCTAAATGGGGCGTTTTAAAACAGCAAATGTTAAGAAGAACATCTTGGAAATATTTTGTAGAATCTTTAAAAAAGAAAATATCTATAATTAATAAATTTGGAGGTAACTCTAAGTTATGGAAAACATTAGTTAATAAATATAATACCGGAGAATTCGTTAATTTATATACAGAGAATGAAGTTGATATATTTATACCAAATAAAACTATTGAAAACGGAGGAGAAAATTGTGAGGTTACTGATGAATTTAAAACAGTTTGGGATGATTGTGTATTAGGTATATTTACTAATAACATGTGTGTAAAAGATATTAGTTATAATAAAGTGTGTGATGGGTGCGGTAAATTAGAAGAATATGATTGTAGTAAAGTTAAATGTTGTTGTAATAATACATTTACTGAGGAATTAGTAAAAAGATTAGTGTTTAGATATAATCAAGGAAGTAAAAAAATAATAAATGGATATGTAATGAATGATGATTTAAATCCAAGTAAAGATTTTCCTAAACCAAATTCAAAGACTGGATTATATGATTTAAAAATTAAACAACTGACAGATTATAAAAGTTATAATTTAATACCAACATTAGTTGACAAAATAAATAATAATATAACCCAGTATTGGTATAAACTTGAAAACACCAGAACAGTAGCCATAGCATATCCTAATAATTTTAATGGAAAATATTTAGTTCATTTTGATTTTACAGTTGATTATATAGCTATTGGAAGTAGTTGCAATAATGGAAAACAATATGGACCGGATAAAAAGGGTGGAGTAATTAATCTTGAATCATTAAATGAATATTGTAAGGCAAATAATGGTTGGGATTTTGGATTTGATAAATATCAAAAATATTTACATTCACAATTACAAGAGGGTATTGCAGTTATTTCATTAACAGAGTGTGATTATGATTATGGAGCATATTTACCTGGTAAAGACCCAACAGGTAATACTGAATGTACTGTTTATTGGAATGATGGAAATAATTCAGATGCTAAATATATGAAATCATTATTTAAGAATTTATATTGTAACAATTTTGTAGATAAGAATGGAGCTCAATTAAATATTAATTATGAAAATATGGCGATTCTTGGATATTCAGTTGGTGCTCAAATGGTTAGTAGAATATATAATAATTTTCCAAGTATGAGAACAGACCCAGATTCAAGTGGACAAACATTTAAATTTCCAACTTTTAAGTTTGGTATTATGATTGGCGGTGGTTCTATGTATTGTTACTCTGTTGATAACTATATTTGTCCGTCTAATCATACTGAAACTATATATGACAATGGAACAAAAAGTTTTAATAATCATCCATGTACTTTATTGATACAATCGACAAAAGATAAATATGCAGATCCATTAGCATCAGAAAAATATTATAATACATTTCCGTCCAGTTTAAGAGGAAATTCTAATAATTATGATAATAATAAAAGAGTTTATAAAACATATTCAGAATCTACAATACATGGTATATCATCTGATGCTCAATTAAATGATATGATTAAATTTAGTAAATTTTATTTTTAATTCGTTATAAAATGTTTAATTTAATACTTAATAAATATAAATGAAAATATTAGTAACAGGTGGTTCAGGATTTTGCGCATCACATCTTGTTGATTCTCTAATTGAACAGGAACATTTTGTTGTAAATATTGATAAATTAGATTATTGTTCATATGATAATACTACCAGTATTCCAGGTAAGTATAAATTTATTCAAGGTAATATATGTAATAAAGAACTTGTAACTTTTATACTTAATGAATATTCAATTGAAGTAATATATCATTTAGCAGCACAGACACATGTAGATAATTCTTTTTTTAATTCTACTCAATTTACACTTGATAATGTTGTTGGAACACATACTCTATTAGAATGTTGTAGAGCTTATGGTAAAATAACTCGTTTTATTCACATGTCGACTGATGAAGTGTATGGCGAAGTCAAACAAGATGAAGATGAAAAGACTGAAACCAGTTTATTAAAACCAACAAATCCTTATTCTGCTACAAAAGCGGCAGCTGAATTAATGGTAGCGGCTTATTATAAATCATTTAAATTACCAGTAATTGTTATTCGGTGTAATAATATGTATGGTCCGCGGCAATATCCTGAAAAAGTTATTCCAGCATTTATATATAATTTAATTAATGATAAAAAATGCAGTATTCATGGTAGTGGTAACACAGAAAGACATTTTATTTATGTTAAAGATGTAGTTGATGCACTATTAACAATTTATGAAAAAGGTGAAATTAATGAAATATATAATATATCTACTGATTTTTTTATGAATATATATGATCTTTCAAAATTAATGATTAAAAAATTAAAAAATACAGAAAACTATTCTGAATATATTGATTATACAGAAGATAGAAAATTTAATGATTTCCGTTATTTAATTAATCGTGATAAATTAGAAAAATTAGGATGGAGGGCTAAGGTTAATTTTGAAGAAGGACTTGAAAAAACAATAAATTACTATAAAAATACTAAATAAAAATACTAATACTAATACTAAATAAAATAAAATAATAATAATAATAATGTCAATAGAAAAAGGGCTACAAAAGATTGGTCAAGTTTATATTTATTTATGGATATTTGGTGCATTATTAACTTTTATCGGATGTTTAGTTGGAATAATATTACTTTGGACAATAAGTAATCCACCAAGTGCTAATATTCCCGCAGAAGATAATCCGGATTCTAAAACAATTAAAATAGTATGGACAGGTATTCTCGCATTTTTTATGTTATTAGTTCCATTTGTAATTTATATTCTATACTCAAATAGAAAAAATAAAAATTTTGATGAATTTGCGGGAGTCGCTGGATTATTTAATACAATTAAAAATTAAAATAAAAATTAAAATTAAAATTAATAGTATATAAATGTTATTATCTAAATATATGAGTAAATATCAGGTTGAATTAATTATAGTATCTATTTTAACTATTACAATAACAAGTATGTTTATATCTGCGCATAATGCATATTCGTGTGATAATGGAACTTATGTAGAAACAGATAAAATAAGTTCATGTCTTAAAAAAGCTATTACCGATCATAAATCATGTACCGCGGGGGGTGATGCATGTAACGCAAAATTATATACGGATACTACTAACTGTATAAATACCGATACCAGATGTAATACAACAAATTTTGGTTTTGTATTTAGTATTATTGTTTTAGTTATAGCATGTTTGGTATTAGTTTCATATCCAGTTTTAAAATTTTTAAAATTATAAATAAGTAATAAAATTAAAATATTTATTAATAATAAATGACAAGTAAAATAATAGATTTATTAAAATCTCAGGCATTATGGTTAAGTATATTTTTAATTTTAGTTACAAGCATTGGAATAAATTATCATAATAGATTAAATTGTGATAATAAAGAAATCGCGGCTTGTCCGGATAGTTCCAAGTTTTGTTCGAAGAGTAATGAATTTGGAAATGTTTTTAATATAATTGTTTTAATTGTTGGAATATTTATTCTTGTTGCAAATGTTGGTTATGTATTTTTTGAAGAGTTATCATCGGCAAGTTCAACAGTAGCAAGAAATATAAAACCAGTTGGAAGACAGATGGTATATGGTAAATACTAAATCGTTTTAATAGAAAATAAAAAAAATAGTTAAATAATAAATGTTCGAATTTTATGAGTTTAATACGTTAAATGCATCAATAGTATTGATTTCTACATTTATTATTTATTATATATTTAATTCAAATAAATCTAAAAACAAAGAAGATAGTCTTAATTTAGATAAATTAATAATAGCAGCAGTGATTGGTATATGTTTAAGTTTAGTAGTTTCGTATATAATAACAGGAAAAGATGAAAAACTTTTAAGTGATAATTATTGGGATAATACTGGTTTAGAGTAAATTTCGTTATGTTTAATATATTTTAAAATTATTTAATATTAACTATGTCTTTAAAGATAAGTAAATTTAATCCCAAAATAATAGAAGAAAGACGTACGGCGGGTGCAGGACCAGCAACATGTGTTTTTATAGGAAAAAGAGGAACAGGTAAAAGTACTTTGGTTTCGGATATTCTTTATCATTGCAGAAAAATACCGATGGGTGTAGCAATATCAGCTACTGAGGATGGTAATGCTTTTTATTCAAATTATATACCTGATATATTTATTCACTCCGAGTATAAAGCAGATGTTATTCAACAAATAATTACTAGACAAAAAAAGGCTATATCAAAAACACCAGGTAAAAAAGACCCTACAAATGATGCTTTTGTTCTTTTAGATGATTGTATGTATGATAAAAAGATGATAAAAGACCCAAATATAAGAGGTATTTTTATGAATGGAAGACATTGGAGAATAACATTTATGCTAACAATGCAATATTGCATGGATTTACCACCTGATTTACGTACAAATATAGATTTTGTTTTTGTGCTTCGTGAGAATATTATACAGAATCAAGACAAATTATATAAAAACTTTTTTGGAATATTTCCACATGTAGATACATTTAGAGAAGTAATGAATTCATGTACGGAAGGATTTGACTGTTTAGTATTAGATAATACAGCGAGAAGTAATCAAATTTGTGATTGTGTATTTTGGTATAGAGCAAAACCTGACCGTAAATTTAAAATTGGTTCAAAACAATTATGGGATTATCATAATAATAATTATAATGATAAACATGCTTTACAAGATGAACAATTAGATATTAATACAACAAAAAAAAAGCCTGGAATAACTGTTAAAAAGGTAAAAACCGTAAAAAAAAATAAATAAAAACTAGATTTATTAATAATCATCTTAATTATTTAAAGATAAACTTGATTAAAAATAAATGGTGCATGAAAAAATCACTAAATTACTTAATATTCTTCAATATGAACAAAGAAGTCCAGAATGGTTTGCACAAAGAAAAGATAAATTAACATCAAGTGACGCGGGTACAGTTCTCGGGAAAAATCCATATTGTAAAAGACATGAACTGGTATTTCAGAAGTGTGGAGTAGAAAGACCATTTATTAGTAATGTCGCAACTTTACATGGACAACGGTATGAAGATACAGCAATAGAAATTTATTGTAGAATAACAGGAAAAGTAAATCATAATTTTGGATTATTATGTTATTCAGATATTCATAAAGACTTTAATAATCATAATAAAGATTATGATTTTATTGCAGGTTCACCTGATGGGATAGTTGAATCTATTGATAATCCAGAAATTGAACCAATTCTTATAGAAGTAAAATGTCCTTATAAAAGACCAATTATAGATGGATTTATTCCAGAATGTTATGTATCACAAGTTCAATTAAATTTATTTATTTGTGATTTAAGTATAGCAGATTTCATCGAATATTCTCCAATGGATAATAAAATAAATATAGTTAGAATGTATAAGGATTATTCATGGTTAAATAAAAATATTCCAATTCTTTTAAATTTTTGGAATGAAGTTATGGAGTATCGTTTAATTGGAATTGAGAATCATCCAGAAATGATTAAAAAAAGAGAAAAAGAAAAAAAAAAAACACAGAAAAAAGAAAAAGTAGTAAAAGAAAAAGTAGTAAAAAATAGTCCAATAAAAAAATGTATAATAATTGACTGAATACTGAATACTGAATACTGAATACTGAATACTAATTATATATTAATTATACATTTAAAGATTTTAATTAATATATAATTATAAATTAATGGGTATTAGAGGACTCAATACATTTATTAAAAAAGTATGCCCTGAATGCATTACATATAATAATATAGAAAAATATAAAGGTATGACATTTGCAATTGATGCCAGTATATTATTATATAAATACAGATATATATCAAGTATTAATGATTCATCTCATATTATAGGATTTTTAAATAGAGTTAAATATTATTTAAATTATAATATAACACCAGTTTTTATATTTGATGGAACTCCACCGATTGAAAAAAAGAATATCTTAAAAAAAAGAAAAAGTATTAAGAAAAAATTACAAGAGAAAATTGATATTTTAAATATAATAAATTTAGAAGAAGAAAAAACTGAAAAGGAACAAATAGAAATAAATAAAGAAATTAATAAATTATCAAATCAAATAATTTATGTAACAAAATATCATATATACGAATGTCAAAAATTATTAAAACTACTTGGTATTCCATATATTAATGCACCAGATGAAGCAGAAAAATATTGTGTATATTTATATAAGAATAAATTGGTTGATTATGTAGTTTCTGATGATACTGATGTATTTACATTTGGAGGAATCAATATATTAAAAACATCAATAAAGAATTGTATAATAGAGACAGATTTAAATATGTTTTTAAAAAAAATAAATTATTCTCATGATAAATTTATAGATTTATGTATGTTATCTGGGTGTGATTATTTACCTTATATACAAAATCTTGGTATAAATACTGCGTATACATTATTAAATAAATTTAATAACATAGACAATATTATTAAACTGGATAAATATTCATTTCCAGAAGAATATAATCATATAAAAGTTAAAACAATTTTTACAGAATATAATTATGAAAATATAAATCAATTTAAATTAGAAAAAATAAATTCAGAAGAATTAAACATTTTTTTAAAAAAAATGAATATTAAAAATTTTAAATAATTAAAAATAAATTTATTTTCTTTTGTATATTATATAAATGGATGATACCTTAGCTATGTTTTTTGGTGCGAAAAAAGCCCGTAAATCTCCCAAACGTAAATCTCCCACTCGTAAATCAATGGTTCCTAAACGTAAATCTGCCGGAACTATTGTTGTTCGTGGACGTGTTCGTAAATTACACCGAGGTGTAAATGGTGGTCTTTTCTACCGCACAACCGCAGGTAAAGTTTACGTAAAAGCCTCTCCCAAACGCCGTAAAGCCTCTCCCAAACGCCGTAAAGCCTCCCCCAAACGCCGTAAAGCCTCCCCCAAACGCCGTA
>ERZ807291.5083-NODE-5083-length-16838-cov-66.311267_pt1 | contig 16838 bp, 20 predicted proteins | sample MGYA00521257_ERZ807291 | MGnify/ENA primary metagenome ERZ807291 (study PRJEB31413, sample SAMN03169783) | marine metagenome | biome: Marine; feature: Water; material: Subsurface seawater | place: North Sea | collected 2011-04-28 | depth 1 m m ... | reverse complement strand
AATGAGCTTAATGAGAAAGATTTACTTGAAGCTCAAACATTATCAATTAAGCTGTTTAAGCAAATTAATAATTAATGGAGATATTTATGAAATGTAAAGTTCATTGGTTAATTGATGGCCTTGTAGAAATTGAAGCTGATAATATTGATAATGCAGAAAAAATTATTAAAGATAAAATTGAAGCTTTTATCAAAAATAATTCTAACTTTTTTGAAGAAATTGGAGCAAAAGCTGTTCAAGGTCAAGCCTATTTACCAGGTACCGACGAAAAATAATTTGGAGTAAATTTTGTTTAATATCAAAACTAGTAATTTAATTAATTTGCTTTCAATTTTGTTAGCTACATTTTTATATTCATCACATTCCTTTTCAAAAGGTAAAATATATGGAAATTCTAAAACGCTCTCTAAAGAGTATATAAAGTATGAAAAATGTAGATTGAAAGAGACCTTAATAAATATCAAAGATGGCCAAAAAGATGGGTATAAATGTGTTTATAAAAGACAAGGTCGGGGTAAAGACATTACAGTTTTTCAGCCCTCAGCAATATGTCAAAAGTCATTTAAATGCAAAACTGAAATACAATAATACATTTATAAATCACAATATCTTACTAGTAAAAAAATATCTTATACTAGATATGGTATGAATAAGAAAAAATACCTATTAATATCAATTAGTTATGGCCATTCCTTTTGAAATCCATTAGTATTGTAATATGGACAATTATGAAATTAATATATTAAGACGCAATGGTAACTGGAATAAAATTACACAAAATGACGATGTGATGAACAATAACGAATTACATAATGAAAAATTAGAAAATAAAAATCATAATGATTATGAACATTTAAATGATGATTTTAAATTTTATTTAAAACAAGTTAGTTCGATTATAAATAAAATTGAAAGTTTAGAAGAAGAAAAAAATAATTTAAAAATTCAACTTAAAACCTACGAGGTAGAATTTATAAACAAAAAAAAAGATACAGAAAATAAGATAAATTTAATGACCGAGGAACGAGATATCCTTGATAAGACTATTAATGTAATTAAAAATTTGAAATCTATTTAATTTAGCGGAGGTAAAGATGTCTAAAATTAAGACTAAACCATTAAATGATGCTAAATCTATTTTTGTTGCAAATGTAAAAGGCGGTGTTGGTAAAAGCACATTATCAATTATGCTAGCAAGAGAGTTAGCAGAAAGAATACCTCCACAAAACATAACAGTAATTGATACAGATTTACAAAGAACCGCTACTGAGTTTTTAACAAACAGTAACCCAGAAATAAATGTTGAGTTTCTACCAATCACACCTGCCTTTGAAAATACAAATATCTCTCTTGTACAGCAGTTTATTAAACAAAACGAGTTTAGACCTGGACATGTAGTGATTGTTGATACTCCTGCAGGAAGTTCGCAAAGATTATGGAATTTAGTTGCCGAAGGATATGCTGTTTTAATTCCGACTACTCTAAGTAATGCGGACCTTTTACCTACCGAAAATTTTATTAGGAGTATAGATAAAGTTAAAGCGAGATATGGCAAATACCACCCGCACTTAATAGTATGCCCAAATAAGATACCCTTTGGTCAAAAGGATTTTTCAGTAATGGCAGATAGATTGAATAATCACGATGTGGTAATTGGCCCTGCTTTAAGAGATCTAGCTAGTGTTAGACATTTTTATAATGGAAAGGCAGAAAAGTGGGAAAACAAATCAAATAGTAATGCACAGTCCGACTTCGATCAATTTGGATCATTTATTGAAAAATATGTTTTAAATGGTGAATTAGATAAAATTTATAATAAAAATAATACGTCTAAAAATATTATTCCATTTGGAAAGACTAGTAATTAGATTGTAACCTATTACCTAACTGACTTACCCATTTCTCAGTTGCTATAAAAGGTAATTGAGATTGAATATCTCTTTTTTTGTTCACTATAATTTTGTCTACAAATAGATTTTCTTCCGATCTATTTTCAGTAGTTTTGAAATTTTCTTCTTTAAATAACTCGTTCATGTATAATTTTACGTCATAAATAAAATTTTGTTTAATTTAACCGTAAACATTATTATGAGTTATATGGAAAATAGTAATGAATAAAGATGAAGTTGAGGATCAAGTTTTAAAAAAGATTAATTTAATACTCGCTGAATTTGAATGTTATGAAAAACCTTTGGTGAATTCCAATGGCGATATTATTATTAAAAACAAAATAGTAAAAGCACCGAATAAGGAGAAATTAATTTTAACAAATATTTTTAAACAGATAATTGCGAATGATATAAAAAAAAACAGGGCTTAAAAGCCCTGTTCGTATTTAATTAAGAATATGAACCTTAATTAGAGTGCATATTTTATCAAAGGCTGCTCTGATAAATTAAAAACCTTATAGGAACACATTCCATAAAAAATACTAGACATCAGACCACCTCCTTTACTGTTTGTTAAAAAAATCATAATAGTATAATTAATTTTAAAAAACAATGTTTCAGAGGTTTTAGCAATAATTTAGAAACAGGAAAATTTTATGAAAAATAATAAAGAGACAAAAACATATAGAGCCGGCGATGTAATTTATTCTCATAATGATCCTGCAGAATTTATTTTTTTAATACATAGTGGGAAAGTAAGAATTGAGTCTAAACATGGCTTAGAATTAGGAATATTAGAAACTGGAGAAATATTTGGTGAAGTTGGCCATATAATTGAGTCTCCAAGAACAGTAACAGCTGTAGCTGTTACTAATTCAATAATCAGAGTTATAGATGAGAAGACAGTTAAAGAAAAAATGAATAAAGCTGACCCCGTTTTAGCAGCAATCATTAGAGGCTTGTCTCTTAGAATAGGAGATGCAAACGCCTTAGCTGAAAAGCACTGGCTAGAGCTAAGTTTATACAAATCGCTTGGTAAATAAGAAATTTTTATATTTATAAAAAAAAGAAACTTATATGGCAGATCAAACAAAATCATTAAAATCTAAAATAATGAATATAAAAAATTTATATTTATATTTAATAGGTCTTATCTCTTCTATTTTAACATTATTATTTTTTTACTTTAGCAATCAAATTATTAAAGAAGAAAAAAAAGTAGAAGAAAAAGTTGATATTTACAAAGTAGCTAAAGAAGAAGCGATAAAATTAGGTAGGTTAGAACCTGATGAAAAACCGATAGTTCAAGAAATTGGCCCTGATGGGAAAGTTATAATACCTACACTTTCATATGTAGATATAGGAGGTATGGGTGAAAATTCAAATAAAAGTTTTTGGACAAATATACCCAACTCAAAATCTTTCATTAGTTTTGATCTAGTTCTCTCTTCCTATAAAGGTGAAAAATTAACAGACTATCTTACAGATTATGATGCTGATTTGAGACAAATTGTATATAACGAAATTGGCAAAAAGAAATTAAAAGAATTTGATGGTAGTGAAGGTAAGAAAAAATTACTTGAGAATATAAAAAATGAATTTAATGCCTATTTTGATGACAAAGAGTTAGAACCTGTTGTGTTTGGAGCATATTTTAAAGTTTTTGCAATTACGACTAGAGGCTAATCAATTAAAAATCTGATAATTTATTTTTTTATCCTTATCTAACTTATTAGTTACTGGTGGCAATGGATATTTTAGGCCAGTTGCGCAATTAAAAAGTACAACTTTATCTGACTTTGTAATTAAGTTTTGAGATAATGCTTTTTCATATGCGCTCATTGTAGCAGCCCCCTCAGGACATAAAAAACACCCATCTGTATTTGCTACTCTATCCCTACTTTTCATTATTTCTTCATCAGAAATAGCTATAGCAAAACCCTTACTTTCATTGACTGCCCTTATAATCAGAAAATCTCCTACAGCAATAGGTACTCTTATTCCAGCAGCTTTTGTAAAAGCATTTTCCCATAAAGGTGCATGTTCTTCACCATTTTCCCAAGCTTTTACTATAGGGGCGCACCCTTCTGCTTGGACCGCTACCATTTTAGGAAGATTTCCTTTTATCCAGCCAAGCTCTTTGAGTTCTAGAAAAGCTTTCCACATACCAATCAAACCAGTACCTCCTCCCGTTGGATAGAAAATGACATCAGGTAATTCCCAATTTAACTGTTCAGCCAATTCTAAACCCATAGTCTTTTTGCCTTCTATCCGGTAAGGCTCTTTAAGAGTTGAAACATCAAACCATCCTACAGACTCCTTACCTTCTCCAACTATTCTGCCACAATCATTGATAAGCCCATTCACTAAGAAAGTTTCAGCACCTAAAGACTGTATTTCTCTTACATTTATATCTGGTGTGTCATCTGGACAAAATACTGTTGACTTAATATTTGCGTGTGTAGCGTAGGCTGCCATTGCAGCACCAGCATTTCCGTTAGTGGGGATTGCAAGATGATTTAATTTAAATTGCTTTGCCATTGATACTGCCAAGCATAAACCCCTAGCTTTAAAAGAACCTGTTGGAAGTCGTCCTTCGTCTTTTACCAACACGCACCCTTTATCTTTTTCATTATAACTAACTGAGTGTTTTAGTTTTATTAATGGTGTGATGACTTCTCCAAGAGACACTCTATCATCTGGATTTTTGACTGGCAAAAGAGAAGAATAACGCCAAAGTCCATTTGTTTTGGAATTCGTAATTTCATCTCTACTTACTTCTTTTTTTAATTTTTCTAAGTCGTAACGAACTAACAAGGGCCTACCTGCTTCTGATAGTCCATGAATTTTATTAGCTGCGTATTTTTTGCCCGTCATAGAGCATTCAAGATGAGTTACGTAATAATTATCCATTCTAGAGCCTTAGTTATCTAATTATTTTTTCCAGAAATAATATCAATCATTGCCTTTGTAATTTTTTTAGTAGAACTGTTTCCACCCAGATCTTGAGGCAAGTATTTTTTATCATAGGTAAGTTTTTCAATCGCAAACATTAATTTTTGAGCAGCCTTAAGCTCCCCTAAATTTTCTAGCATCATTACAGCAGACCAATAAGAGCCAATAGGATTGGCAATTCCTTTACCCATTATATCAAATGCGGATCCATGAATGGGCTCAAACATTGATGGGTGTCGTTTATCAGGATCCAAATTTGCAGTAGGAGCAATACCCATAGAACCTGATAAGGATGCTGCCAAGTCTGTCAAAATGTCAGCATGAAGATTTGAAGCTACAACTGTGTCTATGCTCTTTGGGTCTAAAACCATTCTTGTAGTCATAGCATCAACAAGCATTTTATCTGTTGTAATATCTTTATAATCCTCTGATATCTCCTCAAAAATTTCATCCCACATTACCATGCCGTGTCGTTGAGCATTAGACTTAGTTACAAGTGTTAGCAATTTTCTAGGTCTGGAACGTGCTATCTCAAAAGCAAATCTCTGTATTCTCTCTACACCTTGTTTTGTAAAGAGTGTAATATCCATAGCTGTATCATTACTGTAACCCTTGTGACTTCTTCCACCAATGCCAGAATACTCTCCTTCAGAATTTTCCCTAATAAAGGCCCAATCAATATCCTTTTCACTAATATCCTTTAATGGTGAATTTATACCAGGAAGCAACCTTACGGGCCTTAAATTAGCATATTGATCAAGACCTTGACATATTTTTAATCTTAACCCCCAGAGAGTAATATGATCTGGAATTCCAGGATCGCCCGCGGATCCAAAATATATTGAATTAAAATTTTTAAGTTCTTCGACACCATCCTCAGGCATCATCACACCATGTTTCCTGTAATGATCCGAACCCCAATCAAACTCAGTAAATTCTATTGGTAAATTAGATTCAACTTTTGAAAGGGCCTTTAATACTTCGACCCCACTACTTATAACTTCCGTACCAATTCCGTCACCAGGTATTACGGCTATTTTATACATTTAACAACTTTCATTTTGATTAAATTATTATTAAAAAAGTTAGAATTAGTATACTAATAAAAGTCCATATATTTTAATAATTGATTATAAATAATAACATGAGTTTTTTTTCAAATTTTTTAAAAACTAATAATAATTTTTATATGAAATTAATTTGTATTTCTATCATTTTCTTACTAATAGCACCTATAATTGCCATTATTTTTTCAAGTTTTGAAAATACATTTTCCTTATGGATACATCTAATTAATACAAGACTAGAATTCTATTTGTACAACACTTTTCTTCTTATGTTTGGTGTTGGTGTAACAACATTTATTATAGGAGTAGGTCTTGCTTGGTTAATATGTCGATACGATTTTTTTATGAAAAATATAATAGAATGGGCTTTATTATTACCACTTGCGTTGCCATCATACATAATAGCTTATTGTTATACAGATTTTTTAGAGTATAGCGGTTATCTCCAAACTCTTATTAGAAATATTTTTGAGTTAAACTCTCCAAATGAATATTTTTTTCCTGAAATAAGATCATTAGGAGGAGCAATATTTGTAATTTCTTTTGTATTATATCCTTATGTTTATTTAATAACAAAAGTAGCCTTCAGATCAACACCTACATCCTTATTAGAATTAGCTGAAATCAATGGTAAAAATCCTTTATATTCAGTGGCACTTCCTTTAGCCAGACCTGCCATTATTGCTGGCCTTTCATTAGTATTAATGGAAACAATTTCAGATTTTGGTACCGTAGATTTTTTTGCTGTAGAAACGATTACTTTAGGTATCTTTAATCTCTGGCTTGGAATGAATAACCTTGCTGCTGCTTCTCAACTAGCTCTAATCGGTTTTACGTTTGTATTAGTTTTATTTGCACTAGAGCTTGCTGCAAGAAATAAACAAAGGTTTAATGATACTAAAATAACTTTATATAGAGGCTTTAATAAAAAGGTATCTCCACTAAAAAATCTTTTTATTTTTGTGATCTGCCTATTACCCTTAGTTATAGGGTTCATAATACCAGTTTTAATCTTAATTATTAATTCTATTAGCTACCTAGATTTAGAAAGCTTTAATAACCTAATAAATCTTTCAATTAATTCTTTTTTAATAAGTATTATAACCTCATTAGTTATTGTAATTTTGTCATTGATCCTTGTTGTTGGTTTGAAATTTTATAATTTTAAGGGAATGAATTTTTTATCAACTGTTGCTGGAATAGGTTATGCTTTCCCAGGTATAATTATAGCATTAGGTTCTCTTTTTTTTATATCTTTCCTTCAAAACACAACTAACTCAATATTTTTGTTTTTGGGTACTGAAATAGAAATTATTATGATTGGGTCATTTTTTATTTTAATATTTGCTTACGTTTCAAGATTTAATGCTGTGGCATTTGGAGCTATTAATAGCGGAATTAGTAGAATTCCTCCTAACATGATGGAAGCAAGCCTTACTTTAGGGAAGCCTTTTGGTTTTAGTTTTATAAAAATAATACTTCCCCTTATTAAGCCATCAATACTAACGGCTACAATTTTAGCCTTTGTAGATATAATTAAAGAATTACCAATCACCCTATTACTCAGGCCTTTTAATTTTGAGACTTTAGCAACATATGTATACCAATATGCCAATGATGAAATGCTCGGAAGGGCTTCTGGACCTGCTTTATTAATCGTATTCATTGGTCTCATACCTATATTATTTATAAATAATGTAATGAATAAAAAAACAATTTAATTGTTTGATGAATTATACTACTTTAATTTTATACTAAATATCTTGGGATAGTTAAGCATGGCTAAGCTTTACGAAAAATGTATAAAAGTAGGATTAAGGATGACCTTGCCTAGAAAGATTATACTCGAAGTTATTGAAGATTCAGCCGATCACCCAGATGTTGATGAACTTTATAGAAGGGCTGTAGAAAAAGATAGGTCAATATCGATTGCGACTGTTTATAGAACAACAAAACTTTTTGAAGAAGCAGGTATAATTGAGAGGTTAGATATTGGAGATGGAAGAGCCCGATATGAAGAGGCTGGTGAACACCATGAACATCTTATTGATATTGAAACTGGAGAAATAATTGAATTTCAAAATGAAGAATTAGAGGAAATGAAAAGACAGGTAGCCAAGAAAATGGGCTACGAGTTAGTAGATCACAGGTTAGAATTATTTGGAAAAAAAATTAAAAGTTAAATATTTTTTATTTTTAAATTATTAGACTTATTCAAAAATTTTCATAAATAAATCGTAGTTTAATTACCATCCAACTCTATCAATTATCATTTGAGCATCCTTTGAAAAATCTGCTATTTTACTTATTGGTAAAGCATCTGCTTTAAAAGTGCCCCACTCCATAATTTTACCATCAGGTTTTACATTAGGATTGACAGGATATTCGAAATTTATATTTGAATATATTTTCTGTGCTTTAGGCATAGTTAACCATTCAACAAATTTTAAGGCCTCATTATAATTTTTTGAAAACTTTGCGATGGCAGCACCAGATACATTTATATGTTGTCCCCTATTATTTTGATTATAAAAAATTATGTCAGTCGCCTCAGCCCATTTTTTTTGTTCAGGGTTTTTTTCATTAAATTTCATAAGAGCAAAATAATATGTGTTCATTAATACAATATCACACTCACCTGAGTAAATTGCTTTTGCTTGAGCTCTATCATTCCCTTTTGCTTTTCTGGCAAAATTAGACACTAATGCTTCTGCCCATAGTTGCGCTTTTCTTTCACCATGATGAGCTATTATTGATGCTAATAAAGCTCTATTATATGGATGACTACCTATTCTAGTGCATATTTTACCTTTAAATTTTGGATCTGCTAAATCTTCAATGTTTTGTATTTCATCAACATTTACTCTTTTGTTAGAAACCCCAATAACTCTTGCCCTGGTAGATAAACTAACCCATTTTTTATTTACGTCTCGTAAATGATCAGGCACATTTCTATCAATAATTTTTGAGTTTATTGTTCTTACTAAATCCATATCAGCAAGTTCTGATAATCTTGAAATATCTACAGTAAGGATTACGTCTGCAGGAGAGTTCTTACCTTCAGATTTAAGTCTTTGGGCAAGGCCTTTTTTAGCATGTAGAATATTAAATTTAACAGCATATTCTTTTTCGTATTCACTTGTAAAAGGGGCAAGCAGGGCTGGACTTCTATTTGAATAAATATTGATTTCATTTGCACTTGCAAGGTGAATTCCAAAAATGAATATCGAAATACAAAATATCAGATTGGAAATACAGAAAATAAAAGATTTGAAAGATTTCATTTAGTTTTTCTCTTTTGTTAATGATAATCATTATCATAAAGATTATCACTGTCAATACCTTTTATCCCCCTCCTATTAATATTCCAGCGGCAAGAACTAATGACCCTCCAAAAACAACTTGGAATATAGCCTTAGTAAATTTTATTTTCATATATTTTGTTTGTATCCACGCAATAGCCCATAACTCTACTAAAACAAATAACATTGCTATAACAGTTGCCGTATAGAAATCAGCTATTAAATATGGTAACGCATGACCTAAACCACCCAGAGTTGTCATTATACCAGAGGCAAATCCTCTTTTTACTGGAGAACCTCTTCCAGATAGAACTCCGTCATCATGTACCGCTTCAGTAAAACCCATCGAAATACCAGCACCAATAGAAGCCGCTAAACCTACTAATAAGGTTGTATGACTATCCTTAGTTGCAAAAGCAGTAGCAAATATAGGGGCTAATGTAGAGACTGATCCATCCATTAATCCTGCAAGACCTGGCTGCACCCAAGTTAGTATAAATTGTTTTTCATCTTTTTTAATCTCTTCATCACCAATTTCTGATGATTCAATTTTAGAAAGTTTAAGAGTGGCCTTCTCCCCATGTTTACTTTCAATTGCCGCTAAATCACCTAACAGCTTACGAACATCTGGGTCATTAGCCTTTTGAGTTGCATCATAATAAAAGTTAGCAGCGTCACTCTCCATCTTTACAATCTCTTTTCTGACTGTAGATAGAGATAGATTTTTTGTAAGCCATAAAGGACGTCTAGAATAAAAACCAGAGACGTGTTCACGTTTAATATATGGTATTATATCGTTAAATTTTGTTTTATATAAATCTAATAAAAGTCTTCTATGTTCATTTTCTTCATCACACATTTCTTGAAACATTTTTGATGTTTCAGGAAACTCCGTTAAAAAATAAGAAGCGTATTGTTGATAAATTTTTGCATCTTCTTCTTCTGCAAATATTGCTAATGCAAGAACCTCTTTATCAGATAGTTTATGATATTTTTTTTTATTGTAAAAAAAAGCAGGCACAAATATCTCCAGTAAATATCAACTTATCATGATCTTAATTTTAAGTCATTGATTTGATTATTTTTACTTAATTTATTATTTATAACTTAAAAATAAAATATGAACATTGAACAATAACATCATTCAGTTTTATTATCATTTAAACCAATCCAAAAATATAGTAATGTTCGAACTTAATTGTTAATATTTTTTTGTTATCTAGAAAGAATTTATAATCATGCAAAATTTTACAATAGCCACAATTCCTGGAGACGGAATAGGAAAAGATATAATAAAATCAGCTATTGAGTTAGTCGATTTGTCCTCTGAAATTATAGGCGGTTTTAAATGTGAATGGGAAATGATTGATGCTGGAGCTGAGTATTATTCTAAAAATGGGACCGATGTGGAGCCTCAAGGTGAAGACAGAATAAATGAAGCCGATAGCATTTTTCTTGGAGCAATTGGGTTACCCTCAGTTAGATATGAAGATGGAACAGAGATATGCCCTCACCTTAGATTTAGAGAGATGTTTAGCTTATATGCTGGCGTTAGACCTGTAAAAGCCTATCCAAACATAACGAATAGGTTAAGTAATAAATTATCAAGTAAAATTGATTTAGTCATATTAAGAGAATCAACCGAAGGTTTGTTTTATACAGCAGCAGTTCATAATAGATGCCCTGTAGACAATAATGATGAAGTTCAGGACATTATGCGTATTACAAGAAATACCACTGAAAAACTTCATGATTTTGCATTCAAGTTAGCACGACAGAGAAAAAAGAAAGGAAAGTTGGGCAAAGTGACTTGCGTCGATAAAGCCAATGTGTTTCGTTCTCAAGCATTTTTTAGAAAAATTTTTGATGAAAGAAAAACTAATTTCCAAGATATTCAATCCGATCATTGTTACGTAGATGCTATGGCTTTAAATTTAATCAGAAACCCTTGGGAATATGATGTTATGGTCATGGAAAATATGTTTGGTGATATATTATCTGACCTAGGTGGCGGTTTGGTTGGTGGCATGGGCATGGCATCGTGTGCAGAAATTGGAGACAATCATGGATTATTTCAGCCAGCTCACGGAAGTGCCCCAGACATTATGGGTCAAGACAAAGCTAATCCATTGGCTACCATACTAAGTTCCACTCTAATGCTTGATTATTTAGCTGATAAAAATAATTGTTCAAATGCGGCTAAAAGTTCTAAGTTGATTGAGACGGCTATAGAAGTTGGATTTCAAAAAAATAAGCTAAGGCCTATGGAATTTGGTGGTGACATGGGAACGCAAGCCATTACCAAAGAATTGATGGATTTATTAAAAGATACAAATGTTCAAAAAGAAGCATTAAATTAATAAAAATGGGAGCAATTTATGTTTGTCATAACTGTTAAGTTTGTAATACACGAAGAGTTTATAGAAAAATTTAAACAAAGAATTTTACAACAAGCAAGAGACTCTCTCGAATTAGAAAAAGAGTGCCATGAATTTGATGTATGTCATGATCCTAATGATGTAACAGTTGTATTCTTATACGAAACATACACGGATAAAGATGCTTTTGATGTTCACTTGAATAGTGAACATTATAAAAACTTCAATGAAGAAGTGACGCCGTGGGTAAAAGAAAAAATAGTTACCCAATTAGTTAAACAAGAATTATAATTTAGGTTTTAGGTTTATGAAGTTAGGTATAATAGGTGATGATTTTACAGGTTCTTCAGATATTGCAAATAATCTCAAGAAATCTGGAATGCAAGTTTCTATGTATGCCGGTATTCCACATTCCATAGCTAAAGACGAACAAAATCATTCAACAGATGCAATTGTAATAGCCTTAAAAACAAGAACTATACCTATTGAAAATGCAATATCCGAGAGCTTGAAAGCTCTTTCTTGGTTAAAGGAATGTGGTTGCCAACAATTTATTTTTAAATATTGTTCAACATTTGATTCAACAAAAAAAGGAAATATTGGCCCAGTTACTGATGCTTTAATGAAAGAATTAAAAACGGATTTTACGATAGCTTGTCCATCATTTCCAGACGCAGGAAGAACAGTTTATAATGGACACATGTTTGTTAATGGCGTCCCATTAAATGAATCAGGTATGCAAAATCACCCTCTTACACCAATGACCGATCATAATCTAGTTAGATGGCTCAATTATCAAACCGAAGGCAAGGTGGGTCTTGTAGATTCAACTTCAATCGCAAACGGCGTAGATAGTGTCATTGGTAAAATTAATGAATTAAAAAACAATGGTTATCAATACGCCATTATTGATACTATTAAGAATGAAGATTTCGATATTATATGTAATGCGGTAAAAGATTTACCCTTCCTTACTGGAGGATCTGGCATTGCACTAGGCTTACCACAAATTTATAAAGATAGAGGATATCTATCAGGATCAAACTTTAAAATACCAGAAAATAATTCTAATGCTGTAATCATGTCAGGTTCATGTTCAAATGCGACATTAGAGCAAATTAATATTTATAAAGAAAATAACCCTTCATTTTACTTAGATCCTGATAATATTATGAATAACCAAGACTTACTTGGAACTGTTTTTGATTGGATTAAAGAAAATGAAACAAAATCACCATTGGTATATTCATCATCTGAAAGCAAAATAGTTACAGAAAAACAAAGTCAGTACGGCCAAGAGATTTTAGCTGATAAAATTGAAGTTTTCTTTGAAAAATTATCTAAGAAACTTGTTGAAGATAATTTTGGAAGATTTATCTCTGCAGGAGGTGAAACCTCAGGTGCAATTATAAAAGGTCTTGGTGTACAAGAATTAAAAATAGGCGAAGAAATTTCACACGGCGTTCCAGCTTTATGGTCCCCTCATTCATATGGTCAAAAACCAATTTCAATCACCCTTAAATCCGGGAATTTCGGACAAAAAGATTTTTTTGAACGAGCCCTTAATATACTCTAAATTTTTGCAAATTTCTTTAAAGCATTTGTAAATGTTAACCCATTCTCCATTTCGCCCATTGCTTTTTTATCATCGGCAGAAAACTTCTCTGAGGCCTCAGTCACCTCCTTTAAATGTTCGATAGGAATACATAAAACACCTGTACCATCAGCAACTATAATATCGCCTTTTCTAACCCTAACACCTGCACAAATTATTGGTTCATTAATAGATAAAACTTTTATTCTTGTTTTTCCTGGGGTAGGTACCATGTGCTTAGAAAATGCCGGAAAGGCAAATTCAATAATTTCTTCCCTATCTCGAATTCCGCCATCTACAACTAATCCGCCTATACCTTTCAATTTAGCAGCATAAGAAGCCATTCCGCCCCAAGTAGAAACCTGAGCTCCATTATTTGCTACTACAATAATATCACCAGAGTTTGCGGCATCGATCATATGCCCTACTTTAAAATCTTCAGTTGGGAAACTACCAAATGGCCCTGTTGTCTCCTGTACTGTGATTGCTCTTCCAACCATTGTCATCCCAAAACCAGCTGGGGATAAATTATTCATCACTCCATTGAAACCTATATCGTCTAATGCGTTTGCAATTGTTGGTGTTGCAATCTTTTTTAATCGTTCCATCAAATTTTCAATATCAGCCATTTTTATCCTCCCCAGAAAAGAATTAAACCAAGTGTTCTTATTTACAATAACTACACTTAATTTAAGATTAATTCTATTGACGTTTATCCTATATAATTTAACTTACTAAAGAATAATTAACTAAGTAAGTTTTATATATGTCAAAATTTAATTTTCCATTTATTTCAGAAACAAAAGAGCTATCCAACCTTCGTAAAGAAGTTAGAAAATTTATATCTGAAGCTTTAATTAACAAAGAATTTGAACCTGCAGCTGACGGATGGGTTTTTTCGGCAAACCCTAATTTTAGTAAAAAGCTAGGCTCAAAAGGATGGCTTGGGATGTCTTTTCCTAAAAAATATGGAGGAAATGAAAAGACTACTTTAGAGAGATATATTGTTACTGAGGAGCTTTTAGCCTCAGGAGCACCTGTAGCTGCCCACTGGATTGCAGACAGACAGAGTGGCAGTCAGATATTGCGTTATGGAACAGAAGAACAAAAACAATCCATAATTCCTAAAATAACTTCAGGTGAATGTTTTTTTGCAATAGGAATGAGTGAACCTGATTCAGGATCAGATTTGGCTTCTGTTAAAACAAAGGCCACCAAAACAGATGATGGCTGGATATTAGAGGGTCGAAAAATATGGTCAACCGGAGCTCATTTATCGAATTATATGATTGTTCTTGCAAGGACAAGTCCAGCATCTGAGAAAAACAGGCATGAAGGACTATCACAATTTTTAGTCGATTTATCATTACCTAACGTAGGTATAAAAGGTATTCCTGATATGAGCGGCCAAAGACATTTTAATGAAACATTATTTGATAAAGTCAAACTCCCAAAAGATGCTTTACTAGGAAGTGAAGGTAAAGGATGGGAACAAGTTGTTGGCGAACTTGCTCTTGAAAGATCAGGCCCAGAAAGATTTTTATCTCATTTCTGCTTACTTGAAAATTTCATTAATCAATTTAGACATGTTCTGGTAAAATCAGGTTCGCAATTAATAGGAAGATTAATTGCTGAACTTCAAACACTTAGAAGAATGAGTTTTTCAGTAGCGTCAATGCTACAAAATGGAGAGTCTCCTGAAACTCAAGCTGCCTTTGTTAAGGAATTAGGAAACAGATTTGAGAAAATGATGATTGAGTCATTAAGAGAGTTTTCAAATATTATTCCTCTTTATGAATGGCCAAACCAACTACAAAATTTATTTGAAGATGCAACGCTCAGAATACCTTCAAATTCACTAAGGGGTGGAACAACTGAAATAATGAGAGGAATAATTGCTAGGCAGTTAGGTCTAAGATGAATGAAGAAATACAAATTATTTTAGAAACAACTGAGAAAGTTCTTCAAAAAAATATCAACCATCAACTTAGACAAAATATTGATCAAAAAAATAATGATCTAATAAATTTGTGGAATGAAGTTGAAGAAATAGGACTTCCTAAAATAGTTGTGAAAGAAAAGTTTGATGGGTTCAATCTAGAGTTTGCTTCTGTATTACCAATAATTCAACTTTCAAATAGCCTTGGCGCGCCAATACCTCTTTCAGAAACAATTTTATGTAATTATATTTTATCTGAATGTGACATAAACCCTCCAGAAGGCATGATTACTTTTGCCAATGTTTCGAAAAATATAAAAATTTCAGGAAATGAGTTAAGTGGTGAATTAATATCAGTCCCCTACTTAAATTTAACAGATAAAATTATGTTCATAACCAAAATTGATGGTGTTGAAAAAGTAGTTTTTTTACAAAACTCAAATTTGGATATAGAACAAAAAAAGAATTTTTTGGCTGAACCACGATTTAATGTAAATCTTAAAAATAATAATATTATTGAAATTAAAACCCTTAATCCCAAAATAAATTTTAACTACTTGGGAGCAATTTTAAGATCAGCACAAATGATTGGTTCCATGGAAAAAATTCTGAATCTTTCAATTGATTATTGTTCTCAAAGAAAACAATTTGGCAGGCCTTTATCAAAATTTCAGGCCATTCAACACCAAATCTCAGAGATGGCCGTTGAGTTATCGGCTTCTTCAGCAGCTTTGTCTACCATTGCCAGTTCAGAGGATTTGTCTAAAAATATTTATGATATTGCTATTTTAAAAATAAGAACTGGCATTGCCGCTGGCAAAATAATCGCTATATCTCATCAAGTACATGGTGCAATAGGTTTTACAAAAGAATATGAATTAGCCTATTTTACAAAAAACTTAAATAGTTGGAGAAATGATTTTGGCAATGAAAGTTACTGGGAAGAATTTTTAGGGAAAGATTTTTTAGAAAATAGTAATAAAAATTTGTGGGAATATCTAACATATTAAAATAAAAAATTAAGGAGAACCATGTCTAAATCCGTCTTATATGAACAAGATAAAAGAATAGTTAAAATCACACTTAACAGACCTGATACTAGAAATGCACTCTCAGGTGATATTATTGAAGAACTTGTAGAGTATTTGAATAAAGCTGATAAAGATAAAAATGTTGGCTGTATAATTTTGACTGGTGCCGGTAAAAGTTTTTCATCAGGCGGAAATCTTCAAGAAATTAAAGATATGACCACCAAAGACAATATGTCCTTATCAGAATTAGAGGACTGGTATCGATTTGGAATTCAAAAAATTCCCAGAACTATGAATAGCATTGACGTACCAATTGTTGCTGCCGTTAACGGTCATGCAATAGGTGCTGGAAATGATCTATGTACTATGTGTGATATACGAATTGCTGGAGAGGATGCAAAATTCTCAGAGAGTTTTTTAAGAATTGGTATTATTCCTGGTGATGGCGGATCTTGGTTTCTTCCAAAAATAATTGGGCTAGCAAGAGCAAATGAAATGATCCTAACTTGTGACGTGCTAGATGCTCAAAAGGCATTAGATTGGGGCCTTGTATCTCAAGTCGTTCCTAATGATGATTTACTGAAAATAGCACATGAAATTGCTGACAAAATTGCATCACAACCACCTGAAGCTTCTCGAAGAGCTAAAAGACTTTTAAGAATGTCTCAAAATGTCTCATTAGA
>ERZ807291.5068-NODE-5068-length-16873-cov-6.201927_pt1 | contig 16873 bp, 15 predicted proteins | sample MGYA00521257_ERZ807291 | MGnify/ENA primary metagenome ERZ807291 (study PRJEB31413, sample SAMN03169783) | marine metagenome | biome: Marine; feature: Water; material: Subsurface seawater | place: North Sea | collected 2011-04-28 | depth 1 m m ... | reverse complement strand
CTGACCAGTACTAATAGCTCAATTGGCTTGATTTATGCACTGAAAAAATTTTTTCTCAAACATGCATATATTTATTGATTAATTAAAAAAAAATTATTTATAATTTAAATTATAATTAATTTATTATTAAATTGTGATTACAAAAAAAAAATTCTGGCGATTTTCTGGCAATGAAGAGAAGTATGTTAATGAAATTTTTAAGAAGGGTTTAAAATTTAAAAATAAATCTTATTCTGAAAGATTAGAAAACCTATTTTCTAAGCTGCATAATATAAAGTACTCAATTTGTGTTAATTCATGCACTTCAGCACTTCATATAGCATTTTTAGCAATTGGCATAAAAAAAGGTGACGAAGTTCTTGTGCCATCATTAACACCAATTATGTGTGGAACTACGGTTCATTTAGCCGGCGGAACGCCAGTTTATACTGATGTGAATTATGAAACTTTTTTGATTGATGAAAAAGATATTAAAAAAAAAATTACAAAAAAAACTAAAGCAGTTTTGGCAGTTCATATGTATGGAGGTGTTTGTAATTTAAAAAAATTAAAAAAAATATGTAAAGATAATAACTTATTTTTAATAGAAGACTGTGCCGAGTCAATGTTAGCTAGAGATGAAAATAATTTGATCACTGGAAGTGTAGGAGATATAGGGTGTTGGAGTTTTCAAGCAGCCAAACAATTAACTTGCGGAGATGGAGGAATTCTTACAACAAATAATGCAATTTTAGCAAAAAAAATGAGAAAACTTTCAAACTTAGGATTTAAGGTACTGGAAGCTAAAAGTAGTAAAAATTTAATTTCTAAAGATGCAAGGCAAAACCCGAATTATCAAAGATTTGATGAAATTGGTTTTAATTATAGAATGAATGAATTTTCTGCAGCTATCGCATTGGCTCAATGCGAGAGAGTTAGTTTTTTTGTAAAAAATAGACGGAGATCTGCCAACTCATTGATAAATGTTTTAAAAAATAATAAATACCTTATTACTCAAAAAATTTCTAAAAAAGCTTATTCCACATATTACACTTTAGCGGTAAGATTTGTTACAGCTGGTAAAAAAAAAGTAAGTTGGTACAATTTTAGAAAAAAATTTATGAAGTTTGGAGGTGATGGTATCTATGCAGCCAGCAAACTTATTCAACAAGAAAGAGCTATAAAAAAATACAATATAGGAAGAAAATCTAATAAAACACCAGTAGCAAAAAAATTACAAAAAGAATTGCTTTTATTTACAACAAATCAAGGTAGTCAAAAAGAAATTAATATTCAATCACAAGCTTTAAAAAAAACAATAAATTTTTTTAAGCTTTGTTAAATAAATATAAAAATACAAATTGAATGAAATATTTTTGTTTTATTACCGTTAGATCTTTATCCACGAGACTTAAAAATAAATGCTTTCTAGACTTTGGTGGTGTTAGAGTGCTTGAGCATATTATATTGAGATGCATTTACGGTGGATTAACACCTATAGTTTGTACATCAAATAATAAAGCTGACAAAAAAATTATCAATTTAGCTAAATCAATGAATATTGAGTATTTTAAAGGCTCAGAAAAAAATAAAATATTGAGATGGCATTTATGTATGGAAAAATTTAATATCAAATTTTTCCATACATTGGATGCTGATGATTTATTTTTCGATTGGGATAGCATTAAAAAAAGTTTAAAAATTCTTAAAGATTCAAATTATGACATTATCCTACCCTCTAAAATATCAAGAGAAGGGGGTGCAAGTGAAGGTTATTCATTTTCTAAATATGGTATAAAAAAAATGATTAACAAATTTAAAATTTTAAAATACAAAAATTCTAATATTGAAATGATAGATACATATTTAAAAGAATTAGATAAAAAAATATTAAAAGGAAACACCTACCAGCTAAAAAAAACCAGACTAACTTTAGATTATAAAGAAGATTATATTTTTCTACAAAGAATCAGAAAAAAACTAGGTAATTTTTCTCATAGAAAAGAAATTAACTATTTTTTAAAAAAAAACCCCAATATTTTAAAAATAAACTTTTTCAGGAATAAAGATTGGGAAGATAGACAAAAACTAATTATTACAAATAGTATAAAATGAAAAAGTATAGCTTTGTTTTGTTTGGTGGAAATAGATTAAAAGAAAATGGCCCAATGACGACGGCAATTAATTTTTTGATAAAAAATAATATAAATTTTTTAATTATTACAGACCCGATGCACTTAAAAAAACTAATCTCTAAATCAGAAACTTTTGGTGCTTATTTAAAAAAAAAAAAATTGCCATATTTTTCACGTAATAAACTTGAATTAAATAACATTAAAAAATTTATTAGTGATGATGTGAAAGGAGTTTCATTAAATTCAGTTTGGAAATTTGATAAAAGTATAATTAAATATTTTAAGGGTAATTTATATAATTATCATGCAGCAGATTTGCCAACTGAAAGAGGTGCGGGTAATACAACATGGAGAATTTTACTAAATAAAGAAAATAATATTAGTTTAAATATTCACAAAATAGAAAATACATTCGATACAGGTGATGTTATTTTTAGTAAAAAAATTAAAAAAAATTTTAAAGATATGTTACCTATAAACATTTTAAAGCATCAAGCAAAATTAGAAGTATCTTTTTTAGAAAATTTTTTAAGTCAACTATTGCATAACAAAAATATAAATTTTAAAACTACAGTTCAAAACAATAATAATAGTTACTACTGGCCAAGATTGAATTCCGATTTAGATGGTTTGATAAATTGGAATTGGGATGCAAAAAGTATAATTAGTTTTATAAAAGGATTTTCACATCCATTCAATGGCTCTTTTTCATACATAGGTGGTGTAAAAGTTAGAATTTTTAATGCCAAAAAAATAAATCTTAAAATTAAATTTCACCCTTTCCAAAATGGAATTATATTTAGACTACATAAGGAATTTTTTTATGTTGCAGCTGGAAAATATGCTATAAAAATTTCCCTATCAGATGTGATTGGTTTTAATAAAGATATTACTTATTATTTGGGCAAGAGATTTTTAAATGAATAAAAGATTTGGAATTATTCAAGGCAGACTTGTCAAACCACCAAAAAATGTATTGCAATATTTCCCACCAAATTGGATTGAAGAAATTAACTTAGCCAAAAGATTAAAACTTGGTTTTATTGAGTTTTTTAAAGATAGAAAATTTAATTTAGTTTGTCCTTTTTTTACTAATGCAGGATTTAAAACAGTTTCAAATATCTTAAATTTAAAAAAATTTAAATCCTATTCTTTTTGTGATGATTTTTTTATAAACAATAATTTTTTAAAACATAAATATCTAAAAAAATATTTTGAAGATATGTCTACTAATTTAAAAACAATTAAAACAAAATTATATGTTTTACCATTATACGAAAAAAGTAATTTAGATAAAAAAAATTTATCAAAGTTCATAACAAAAATAAATTTAGTTGCAAATATTTTGAAAAAAAAAAAAATATTTTTAGCTCTCGAGACTGATTTGGAGGTAGAATTTTTAAAAATTTTATTTAAAAAGACTAAAAATATTTATCTAGTTTATGACACAGGCAATAGATTAAAAAAAAATATCAACCAATATGAGGAAATTTTAAATTTAAATAATAAGATTATTCATGTACATATAAAAGATAAAAATTTTCTAGGTGAAAACGTAATTATTGGAAAAGGATCAGTCAATTTTAAAAAAATTTTTTTAGCTTTAAAACAAATAAATTATAAAAGAAATTTTACATTTGAAACTAATAGAGGTAAATTTCCATATAATACAATGTTTAATAATATTAAAAAAATTAAGAAAATTTGTAAAATATTGAATTATAGAATTTTATAATTCAATTTTTTAAGTTACCTAAATAATAGTTCTTCCACCATCAGCAACTATAACAGAGCCCGTTATATAAGATGAAAGATCACTACAAAGAAATAAGATTAAACCATTATATTCATTTTTTTTAGCCATTCTTCCAAGTGGAATTAGTTGATTTATTTTTTTAACAAATGAACTATTCTGCTTATTATAAATTCCTCCAGGAGCAATAGCATTACATCTTATGTTTTTTTTGCCCCAGTAAGATGCGGTATATTTTGTTAAACCTATAATGCCATGTTTTACAATAGAATAGGTTACAGGTTTAATAAAACCACTATTTTTATAAATTCTTTGATCTGGAGCAATAATTCCTAAATCTGAAGAAACATTTATAATTGAACCTTTTTTAAATTTTGACATATAGGAACCAAATATTTTTGTACAAAGATAACTTCCTTTTAAGCTTACAGAAATATCTTTATCCCATAATTTATTTGGAAAAGTTTCCAATTTAAAATTATTTTTCTTGGATTTTAAAGGCGGATAATCTATTGCAGCATTGTTAATTAAAACGTCGATTTTAATTTTTTTTAATTTAAAAAATTTTAAGATTTTTTTTAAATCCTTTTCATTTGTAATGTTAGACTTAAAATATTTAGTAGATGTTTTTTTTCTAGGAGTATTAATATCTATTATATAAACGTTAGCTTTCTCGTTTAGTAATGAATTGGTGATTTGGGTACCTAAAAAACCATTCCCACCAGTTATAACAACATTTTTATTTTCAAGATTTAAAGAAAATTTTTTCATTATTGTATATTCTAGAATATTAGAATAAAATAAATACAATTAATTATATGAAAAAACCATATTTAATAGCTGAAATAGGAATTAACCATAATGGGGATATTAATATAGCAAAAGAATTAATCAAAAGAGCCAAAGATAGTGGTTTCGACTCTGTAAAATTTCAAAAAAGAACCATCAACATTGTCTATGATAAAAAAATTTTAGATACGCCAAGAGAAAGCCCATGGGGCAAAACCACAAGAGATCAAAAATTAGGCCTAGAGTTTGAAAAAAAAGAATATGATGCCATAGACAAATATTGCAAAGAAATTAATATAGAATGGTTTGCCTCGGCTTGGGATGTCGAAAGTCTTAATTTTTTAAAAAACTATAACCTAAAGTATCATAAAATTGCCTCTGCGATGATTGTGGATCATAATTTTTTAAATGAAGTTGCAAAAACACATGTTCATACTTTTATTTCTACAGGCATGTCTTCGAAAGAGGATATTGACAATGCAGTTAATATTTTTAAAAAAAACAAATGTTCATTTGAATTAATGCATTGTGTTTCAACATATCCTATGAAAGCTGAAGATGCTAACTTGCTTACAATTAATCAATTAAAAAATGAATATGGTTGCGATGTAGGATATAGCGGTCATGAAAACGGAATTGTTGTTTCAATTGCAGCTCTAATGCTGGGCATAACTTCTCTTGAAAGACATATAACATTAGATAGAGTAATGTATGGGTCCGATCAGGCAGCTTCTTTAGAATTATCTGGAATGAGAAATCTTTGTGAAAGCATTGATAAAGTTTTACTTGCATTAGGTAAACCATCTTTAGGAAAAATAATAGATGATGAAATACCGATATCAAAAAAATTAAGAGCCCATATCAAAAATATCTAAGATTTTATTAAAACCTTATTTAGAAAAAATAGTATTTTAAGAAAACTAATGAATAGCAAACGTATGAATAATCTTGGATTCAAAATTGAAACAAATTTAAGATACAGACTTTTACTAACTTACAAAAATTATTTAAATAAGACTATCTAAAAGCGTAATGAAAAACCTGAAAAATTTTTTTTATCTACTTAATATTAGGGAGCGTAAAAGTGCAGGAATTTTACTTTTAATGATTTTAGTGATGGCATTACTTGACATGATTGGGGTGGCATCAATTTTACCTTTTATTGCTGTCATCTCAAACCCTGATATTATTGAAACTAACATGATAGTAAATGAGATGTTTAACATTTCAAAAATATTTGGAGTTAAAAATGATAAACAATTTTTGTTTGTATTGGGTTTAGTTGTATTTGTTCTTTTAATAATTTCACTATCTTTCAAAGCCCTAACAACTTATGCTCAAGTTCGATTTACACAAATGCGAGAATACAGTATTAGTAAACGGTTAATAGAGAGCTATCTAAATCAGCCTTATAGCTGGTTTCTGAGCCGTCATAGTGCAGACCTTGGGAAAAATATTTTATCAGAAGTAAACCAAGTAATCTCTAATGGTTTAAGACCCTTTATAGAGCTAATTGCTAAAGGTTTTGTCACGATTGCAATTTTTACTATATTAATAGTAGCAGATCCAAAACTCATGTTAGTTGTTAGTTTTTTTATTGGAGGAGCATATGGAGTATTTTTTTATTTTATTAGCAAATATCTTAAAAAAATTGGAAAAAATCGTCTTATAAATAATAAACTACGCTATACTTCAGTTAGTGAAGGCTTTGGAGCTATAAAGGAAGTTAAGCTTGGTGGATTAGAAAAAAAATTTGTTAAGAATTTTTCTAGTAGTTCTTATAATTATGCTAAAAATAATGCTTTTGCAGTTTTTATAAGTCAAATGCCCCGATTTGTTCTTGAAGCTATTGCATTTGGAGGTGTTGTACTCTTGACTCTTTATATTTTTTCAAAAACAGAAAACTTGAACACTGCTTTACCTATTTTAAGTCTTTATGTTTTAGCAGGATATCGAGTAATGCCAGCACTACAACAGATTTATGCTTCTTTAACTCAGCTGAGTTTTGTTGGTCCTTCACTTGATGCTTTGATAGATGATATTAAAAAACTTAAACCAATTGATCAAAATCAAGATGAGGAAATTTTACCTTTAAACAAATCTATAACACTAAGAAATATTGATTATACCTACCCAAACTCTTCAATTATTGCACTAAAAGATGTTAATATTAATATAAATGCTAAAACTACTGTTGGATTGATAGGCGCTACTGGCAGTGGTAAAACGACTACTGTTGATATTATCTTGGGATTGTTAGAGCCTCAAAAAGGAACTTTAGAAGTTGATGGTCAGATGATAACAAAAAAAAATCTTAGATCTTGGCAACGTTCTATTGGCTATGTACCTCAACATATTTATTTATCTGACGATACAATTGAAGCCAATATTGCCTTTGGAAAAGATGTAAAAGATATTGATCAGAAGGCTATTGTAAAAGCATCTAAAATTGCAAATTTACACGAATTTGTAACAAATGAATTGCCAAAAAAATACCAAACCACTATAGGTGAACGTGGTATAAGGTTATCAGGTGGACAACGTCAAAGAATTGGAATTGCAAGAGCTCTTTATCATAATCCTCAAGTATTAATTCTAGATGAAGCAACAAGTGCTTTAGATAGTGAAACTGAAAATGTAGTGATGGAGGCAGTAAACAATCTTAGCAAAGATATAACTATTATCCTAATTGCTCATCGTTTAAACACAGTCAAGAATTGTGATATTATTTTTAAACTTGATAAAGGCAAGCTTCAAAGTCAAGGAGCACCCAAAATATTAGTGTAAGAAAATTAAAATGATATCAAAACTTTACATATGAATAGAGGAGATGCCAAATGCAATGCCATGTTGCAGTAATTGGGTGTGGAAACCTTGGTCAAAGACATATTCAAGGTTTGGGGGTTTCAAAATCAGATATTAAAGTTCATATTTTTGATAATTCACAAGAATCCATTAAAACATGTGGGAAATTTATTAAAGATATTGCTAATGAGATAGGTAATTTAGAGACTAAATTTTATGCGACAACCGAATCTCTTGGTAAGGCAACATCTTGCTTTGATTTAGTCATTATTTCTACAACAGCAAATGATAGACCAACTCATTTGAATTCTCTTTGTAAATCAATAAATTCAAAAGCATGGCTACTTGAAAAACCAATTTGTCAGTCACCAGATGAACTTGATGAATTGATTGATCTTACTAAAGAAATGAATATTTGGATTAATCATCCATGGCGTTTTATGTCAATGCATCATGATCTTAAAAATAACTATTTAAAAGATCAAGAAATTAATATTACTTTTTCTGGGCCAAATATTGGGATTGGTTGTAATATTTCCCACTTCATTGATCTAGTTAATTTTTTTACTGATGAAATTCCTAAATTTGTAGATACTTCTGGGCTTTCAAATCAATGGCATAATTCGAAGAGAAATGGTTTTAAAGAAATAGATGGTACTTTAATTTGTAAATTTTCTAAAGGATCAAAAATGCGGGTTGTTTCAGATAATAATCTCAAAAACTTTATTATTTCAGGAACTTCACTCAAAACAGGTAAAAACTTTTTTATTGATGATAAAAATAGCAAAAGTACCTTTGATAAAGAATTTATTCAGTTTAGTAAAATTCCACTTCAAAGTCAGTTAAGTGGAAAGGTTTTTGACCAAATAAATAAGCAAGGTTATTCTGATCTTACAAAATTTACTATAGCTACAAAATGTTATCGAATAGTCATTAGTGCCCTGTTAAAACACTGGCAAAATACATCAGGACAAAAATCGGACAAATTTATACCGTTATCTTAATATCATCAATCTATTTATTTGTGATATTTCAGTTTATATTTATTTACTTTATACATAATATAAAATTATAATAGTCATGTATAATTTTTATTACTTAACTCATAAAAAATAGTAATTGTATACCATTGCTAAAAATTCTTATAAAATTTATCAAAAATTAATAGCTACTTCTTATGTAAAAGAGTGAATTGAGATAAATAATAAGCAAATTAAGTATTTTATAAAATATTAACAATTGATTTGATTTACAAATAATCTGCAAAAAAAATCGCAAACGTAGCAGAGACTTAATCAGAACATATAAGCAAGGAAGAATTTGTTAGATAATCAAACTAAAATCTATGTTTTTGTAAAAAGATATAAATTCATTTATAATTTTTTTGTGTCTTTGGTTTATTTCAAATTGTTCATTTTTGTTTATATCTGAATCTATATCTTTATCAAAATCTACTGAATCTTTTAAAATATTTTTAATTTTATTCTGATAATTTTCATTCGAGGATACAATCTCATCAAAACTTATCAGTTCACAATTTATTATTTTTTTTTTTTGAATTAAATTGAACCAAAATTGATAAAACTTTAAAACCAATATCAAGTTTAAATCAATATTAAAATTTTGTAAAAAATCATTTTTTTTATTGTCTATAAAATTAACTTCATCTTCAAAACTTAAGGGACATCTAAAATTGTATTTTTGCCATTTGTAATAATAGTTTAACTGCTGAAATATATTTCTATACGTAATAATATAACCACTGGGATTATAATAGTGATTTAAAAGCTGCATATTTTTATCTGTTGGAAAAATATGACCAAGAATTAATGGAGTTTTATCTAAAAAATTTAAATTCAATTTTTTTAAAAGTCTTCTTTTCAAAGGAACTTTCAAATTTAAATTACCAATGCCGTTTGTGTATCTTAATGATTTACTTTTGCAATTTAAATAAAATTCTAATTTTTTTTTCAAGAAATTGGAAGCACTCCCTGGGGCTGTTGCACAAATTATAGTCATCTAAAGTATTACAAAAGTTTTCAATAAAGCAAATATAAAAAGTTCTAATTTAAATATTAGCATTCTATAAAATTTAAATTAGTTTGTCAGCAAGAAATTGATTATTGTAGGCATCTGTTAAATTTGCTCCAATCGAAACTGATTTTCCATTAATTAAATTTGAAAATTCAATAGATTGCTCTAGAAATCCTGGTTTGATATTGAATTGCATATTATCAAATACATTACCACTTTCAATTAGATCAGGTATATACTGACGTACCGGGTATTGTTTGGATGGCTCAATTACTTTCATACCTCGATAAAGTTGAAACTTTTCAAATGGGCATAAGTCAAGCTGTTCTTGACCATCATCAAGGCTTAATTTAAAATTACTAGGTGCGTTCCAATTCATATTTAGATTAATCAGATGGCCAGCTTTTGATCTAAGAATTGCTTGGCGACCAAAAAAAGGATCATTGTTATTTGATGTCACGACATGCTCAATACTAATACTATCAAAAATGTAGTTTAGTATATCAAAACCATGAACAGAATTGACTTGATGTGGTAAGAAGGGGTTCTCAAATTCTGATGAAATATTTTCAGGTAGTACCATTGATGCACGTATTTTTTGTTTATGAAGAACAAAATCTCTTGCTCTCTGTACTGTGTTGTAATACCGTCTATTATAAGCAACAATAACATTTCTCGGAGCTGTAGTTGAAAATTGTTTTAGATTTATCGAAGAAATTGCAACTGGTTTTTCCACAAGTATGGGCTTATTAGATTTAATAGCAATGTTTAAAAGATCCATTGTAGCTGTTATGGATGTAGCGATTACAATGCCATCCCATTGGTTGTAAGAATTTGCAAGTTTTTTAGGATCAGACCAGATTTGATTAATATTATTTTGTGTTGCAAAATGCTTAATTGTTTTGGAGTTTGGACTCGATGCACAGTGTTCAATTTCCATACCTGCGGCACGTATTGCAGGCACATGAAATGATGCAATATTGCCACAACCAATAATTGCTATTTTTTTTTTAATACTCATTACTGTTTATACTGTTTTTAATATAAAAAAATATCAGAATAAATATTAATTATCTATTATTTAAAGACAAATATTTTAAGTGTTTTCAGATGACAATAAATATTAAATAAAGATATCAGAAACTATGAATATTAGATTGAGTAATATTTTCAAAGTTAAATGATTAAAATAATTTGATCAGGATATCTTTTTTCTTCTTAAACAATATAATCTAGAGTATAAATTTAGAAAGTATATTTTAATTCAATAAATTTAAAAATACAAAAAAAAATTAAAAGTGAAAAAAAAAAATCAATTATCTATTGATATTAATCAAAGCATCAAACTAAAAAAAAAATTATTAAAGCTAGAAAAAAAAATTAATTATGTTGTGGATAAAATATTTAAAATTTTAGATGATGGAGGAAAAATTTTTATTTGTGGTAATGGAGGGTCGGCAGCTGATGCACAACATCTTTCTGCAGAATTTTTAGTGAGACTTAATCCTAAAATAAATAGAAAGCCATTTCCAATAGTTTCACTTGCTTTAGACACCTCAACATTAACAGCCTGTGGAAATGATTATGGATTTAAATATATATTTTCTAGAAATTTAGAGGCACTTGCATCAAAAAAAGATTTATTAATTGTGATTTCTACTTCGGGGAATTCGAAGAATATATTAGAAGTTTTAAAAAAAAGTAAAAAATTAGAAATATATTCAATTGCTTTTTTAGGTGCAGGCGGTGGTAGGGCAAAAAAATTAAGTAATTTAAATTTACTAGTTCCTGATAACAATGTTGCAAGAATTCAAGAGAGTCATATTTTTTTAGGACACTTCATATTAAATGAAGCTGAAAAGAAATTATTGATAAAAAATAAGTATAAAAGAAAAACCTAAACATATTAATTTAGCAACAATAAATACCAAAATGCTTTTTCTTTTTAAAAAAATTTCCAATTATTTACTGGGCTCTCTAATTTTGGCATTAATAAATATTTATTTATTTTTAAATAAAAAGATAAAAATGCATTTTATTTATAATAAAAAATTTAAAATTAAAAAAAATTATCAGAATAAAAAAATAAATTTTTTAGATATTAGTAAATTACAAATAGATTTAAATAAGCCATTTTTTATATTGGGATGTGGTACGAGTATAAATGAGCTTTCTGATGATGAAAAGAGATTTATTGAAAGTTCCACTTCAGTTGGAATTAATTTATTTGTTGTGTCTGACTTAGATTTAAAATTTTATACCTGGCAAAGACCTAAACATAAAGAAGCACAAAATGCATTATTAGAAGTGCTTAAAAGTAAAAGTCAAAAATTTTATGATCAAAATCCAAAATTAATTCTTTATGATTCATATTTGCATGCAGGATTTGATCCTCAAGAATTACTAAAATATTTTGAGAGCGTTGATGTATATTCTTGTGCTAAAATTTTTTCTACTAGTCAAAAAAAACTTGAATGTGTCTATAAGTACTTATTTCACCCATGGATTTTAAAATTACTAGGACAACAAATGGTATATGGATTACATACCACTGTTGACCATTTAACCCATTTTGCTATATCAGCTGGATTTAAAGAAATCGTGTATGTTGGTATTGATTTAAACAATGCCCGATATTTTTGGGATGAATTGAGGCTAGAAACAAACATCCAAGTAGCATTAGATAAATTACCAAGACAAGATAAAAACAAACTGCACTCAACTGAACGCAAAGTTGGATTTATTCCTGTCTCAGAAATTATTAATATAATGCATAAATTTGCTTCCACTAAAGGTATTAAATTTTATACAACTTCAAAAAAATCTAAGTTATTTTCATTTTTACCACAATATAAATTTCCGAAGGTAAGTGATAAAAAAAAGGAGTCACAATAAATTTAAAATTATTTTAAAGTCTAAAAAAAAGAACCAATTATCCATATTAAAAAAAATTATAACTTAAAAATAGAATTAGTTTAAATGTACAAATCACTATTAACAAATTTTTTATATAATTCATAATAAAGTGTAATAATATGTTAAATTGATATATTCTCTAATAATTAATTGAAAATTAAACTTAAGAAATTTTATGAAGAAAATTTTAATTACAGGCACAGCAGGTTTTATTGGTTTTCATTTAGCCAAGTTATTGTTAGATGAAGATTTTCAAGTTTATGGTTTTGATGGAATGACAGATTATTATGATGTAAATCTAAAACATAAACGTCACTCTATTTTGCGTAAATATCCTAGTTTTTCAGCAACAGAGGGAATGCTTGAAAATCAGGACAAGTTAGACGGAGCAATTGATGAATTTAATCCAGATGTTATCATTCACCTTGCCGCACAAGCAGGGGTTCGTTATAGCCTAGAAAACCCACGTGCATATATAGACTCAAATATTGTTGGAACCTTTAATGTTATGGAGGCAGCGCGAAAACAAAAGGTAAAACATCTTTTAATGGCATCAACATCTTCTGTATACGGCTCAAATACAAAAATGCCTTTTATTGAAAATGAAAAAGCTGATACTCAGCTTACAATCTATGCAGCTACAAAAAAAGCTAATGAAACTATGGCGCATTCTTATGCATATTTATGGAAACTTCCAACGACTATGTTTCGTTTTTTTACAGTTTATGGACCTTGGGGTAGACCAGATATGGCACTATTTAAATTTGTTTCAGCTATATTTAAAGGTGAACCAATTGATATTTACAACAAAGGTAATATGTATAGGGATTTTACCTACGTTGATGATCTTGTAAGAGGTATACGGTTATTAATCGACGCTATTCCAACTGTAGATTCAAGTAATAAAACTAGCCAGAAAGACAGTCTTTCACCAGTTGCACCTTATAGAGTTGTTAATATTGGCAACTCAAATAAAGTTAATTTATTAGATTTTATAGATGCAATTGAAGACATCTTGGGTAAAAAAGCAATTAGAAATTATATGCCAATGCAAAAAGGTGATGTGCATGCTACCTGGGCAGATGCCTCTCTTTTGCATAATCTAACAGGCTATCAACCAAAAACTGATTTTAGAGATGGGATATCTCGATTTATTAAATGGTATCGAGATTATTATGAAATTAAAGATTAAAAAAAATTTTTTTAAACCTAAAAAATCTGAAATAACAGTCGTGGGGCTTGGGTACGTGGGGCTTCCACTTGCTATCGAATTTTCAAAAATAAGAAAAGTTATTGGGTTTGATCTTAATCAAAAAAGAATTAAAGATCTTACCGAAGGTCACGATCACACTTTTGAAACATCAGCTAATGAATTAAAGTCTGCAAAAAATTTAACCTATACTAGTAATATTGATGATATTAAAAATAGTAAAATTTTTATTATTACTGTTCCAACGCCAATTGATGAATATAAAAAACCTGATCTAAAGCCTTTAAAAAAGGCAAGTAAGTTTGTAGGAAGTGTTTTAAAAAAAAACGATATTGTTATTTATGAGTCAACTGTTTACCCAGGAGCTACCGAGGAAGTTTGTGTACCAATTTTAGAAAAATATTCTGGTTTAAAATTTAACAAAGAATTTTTTTGTGGTTATTCACCTGAGCGTATTAATCCAGGTGATAAAAAGCATCGTTTAACATCAATTAAAAAAATTACGTCAGGATCAAATCCTCAAATTGCTATTAAAATTGATAAATTATATAAAGAGATTATTTTAGCAGGAACATATTTAGCACCAAGTATTAGAGTTGCTGAAGCAGCAAAAGTTATTGAAAACACACAAAGAGATGTAAATATTGCACTTATCAATGAATTTGCCATCATATTTAATAAACTAAACATTGACACCAATTCAGTCCTAGAAGCTGCTGGTACTAAATGGAATTTTTTACCTTTTAAACCAGGTCTTGTTGGGGGACATTGTATAGGAGTTGATCCTTATTATTTAGCATATAAAGCCAAACAAGCTGGACACAATCCAGAAATGATTATCTCAGGTAGAAACATTAATGATAAAATGGCATTTCATATAGTTAAACAAATTAAAAATATCATGTCAAAGAAGTCTATTAATTTTAATAATGCAAATGTTTTAGTAATGGGACTAACCTTTAAGGAAAATTGCCCAGATATTCGTAATACTAAAGTGATTGATTTAATTAAGGGTTTTAAAAAATTAAATATGAATGTAGATGTTCACGATCCATATGCTGATAATGGTGAAGCTCTAAGAGAACACGGTTTATCATTGATTGATAAGCCAATAAAAAACAAATATGATGTTGTTGTAATTGCTGTCAAGCATAAGCAATTCACATCAATAAGTTTTAAATCTTTATTAAAGTTATGTAAAAAGAAAAATGTTATATATGATTTAAAAAATATATTTTCAAACGATAAAAGAATTATTAAACTATAGATATAAATTTAAGGGATCAATTGAACAATAAATTTAAAAGAGTAGCTTTTTTTATAAGATCATACAATGATGTAGATCATTTTGTACCTTTAATTGCTGAATTCATTTTAAAAAAAGAAAATCCTATAATTATTATTAATACAGATTTTACGATAGATAGTGATTATAGATTTATATATTTAAAAAAACTAGGTAATCTTGAAGTTATTTATGATATTGATGAAGAATATGTAAAATTTTCAAAAAAAAAAAAAAGTTTTTTTCATACAATATTTAAAAAATTTTATAATCTTAAGCGTAGCAAAAAAAGTTTTATAGGAAAATTCCATAGATACTTTTTCTTTGATTGTAAAGATCAAGTTGAATTTCTTAAATCAAAAGATGTAGGTATTTGTGCTTTTGAATGGAGCACTCCATTTGCTAGAGGAGAATTAGTTGAAAAATATTTTTTTGCTGCAAAAGGTATTGGCATTACCACAATTGCAATACCTCATGGCTGTAATGTATTTTTGAACTCAGATGTCACATCTGGATATAGGAAACTTATTTATAAAGGTATTATACCAGACCAATCAGAAACGAATTTGTTTGATTATTATATTTTTCAAAATCCAATTAGAAGGGATGGTTGGATTAAATGGGGATTTGATCCAGTAAAAACACAAGCTTGGGGAAGTTTACGATTTTATCCAGAATGGGCATCTAAAAATAAAGAAATTTGCCCAAAGTTTAATTTTAAAGAAAATTCTAAAGAAAAAAAACTAAAGATAGTTTTTATGCAATTTCAAAAAGAATATAATCTTAAAAATAAGTTAATTTTTGATACTTTGAAAAAAATTTCTTTTTTAGATAATGTTTTGTTGACAGTAAAAGATGCAACAAGAGAAGGAAAAGAATATTATGATAGAAATAAAGTTTCCAATAATCTTGGAAAATCACTTGTTGGCTGGTATGGTAACGAGGTTCATTCTCCAGCCTTAATAGATTGGGCAGATATTGTTATTGTAATAGGAGGATCAATTGGAATTGAAGCAATTTTACAAAATAAAATTTTAATCTATCCTTTATATCTAAATACCAACACAACACTTTATGAATACTTTGAAGCTGCCCATTGCCCCAAGTCATACAAGGAACTAGAAATTTTTTTAAATGATAGAGTTCATGGGAAAAATTTACCCAAATTAAAGGGTTCTGAAATACTTATTAATGAAATTGTTTATGCTGGAAAAGAGAGTTTTAATGTACCTCAAAAATATTATGAACAATTTAAAGCAATTAATTTTAATTATGGTAAATTTTTTAATTAATCATATTTTTTGAAAAAAATTTTATACATAGTTGCTAATCCTTTTTCATATAGACGAAGATCTGTAGGTGGAAATATTAGTTCAGCCAATGGGGTGATTAAATCTTTTCGAGATGCTGGTTATGAAGTAGATGTTCTTTCGGATGATATGATACCTGGTTTAGAAAAAGATTTAAAAGGTATTAAAATTATTTTTTTTTCATTATATCATTTTCGATTATTATTTACCAAATTAAACTTTGGTAATTTTATTGATAGAATTTTGTTAAAAATTGAAAACTATGTATTTCAAAATGTATTATCAAAAAAATTGAATGAACTTCTTAAAGTAAATAAATATGAATATTGTTATGTTCGAGCATCTTCCAACTCTCATGTAATTGCAGACTTAATAAAAAAATTTAAAATTAAATTGATAGTAGAGGTTAATAAACCTCTTAGTATGAGACCGTATAATACTGATGGTACTGTTAATTGGCCAAAGAATAAAAAAAATGTGATTATTTCTGAGGCAGAAAAAATTCAGTATGAAGCATCTAAAATGATAACAGTTGATAGTACTTTAAGAGCACGATGGATTTTGGACTTTGTTGGTGATTATAAGGATAAAATTTTAATTAATCATAATGGAGTTGATATTGATAATTTTAAACCTAAAAAAAAAGATAAAAAAATA
>ERZ807291.5055-NODE-5055-length-16908-cov-4.829229_pt1 | contig 16908 bp, 13 predicted proteins | sample MGYA00521257_ERZ807291 | MGnify/ENA primary metagenome ERZ807291 (study PRJEB31413, sample SAMN03169783) | marine metagenome | biome: Marine; feature: Water; material: Subsurface seawater | place: North Sea | collected 2011-04-28 | depth 1 m m ... | reverse complement strand
ATGAGGAGATGATTGATAGCCACTACAACCGCGACTAACTTCAATAATTAATCCCTTGGGAAATACCTCCGTAAAAATTTCAAAGCAATTGAAATTTGATTCTCCACCGTTTTCGGGGTAATATCCAACAATTCGGCGATTTCTTTGTGTGTCAACTCGTAATTCCGACTCATAATAAATACTTGACGACACTTTTTGGGCAACTTTTCAATTAAAAAGGCCAAACGTTCTTGGATTTCTTTGGCTGCAATCGTTTCAACGATACCAGGGTCCTTATCTAAGTAAATATCATCATCCGGTAAATCGCTATAATCTACTTTAGATTTCCGAATGTGATTCAAAGATTTATTACGCACCGAGGTGAACAGATAGCTTTTCAGGGAGTTTTCATCTTGAATCTCCCTGAATTGCCCTCCATTCCAATAAGACAAGAAAACGTCATGTACAATTTCCTCAGCATCATCGGTATTATTCACCAGAGTCACGGCAAATGCAACCAAACCGGGACGAAATTTCCGGAAAATGGTCTCTAACTGATGGATATCCTGATTCAAAATTGTAGAACGGGTTGGACTGAGGCAAAAATAAGCCCAATACCTCGTCAATCCGTTAAAAAATAATTCACGAATGTTAATTGGCTACATCACTCATAAACTGAAGATGCATTAATTTCAATTCCTCATAGGTGAATTCACCATCAAAATAGGCAACCGCCGCATCGATATCTTCCACTTCTTCATTGCGGAAGTAATCAACGATTTCTTCTTGTAAATCTTCATCAAGGAATTGATTTAAAAAATAGCGAATGTTAATCTTGGTGCCTGAATTCACAATTTGAGATAATTCCTCCAACATCTCGTCAAACTCAATTTTAAGTTGATCGGCAATATCCGGTAAGTCTACCTTTTTGTCGATGTTTAAAATAATGTTCACGCGTTTGGCTGAACGCTCAGAGTTGCCTTTCAAAACAACATCCATCGGTCTATCGATTTCGTTGTCTTTTACGTACTTTTCGATGAAGGCAATAAAAGGAGCCCCAAATTTTTGGGCTTTGTTTCTTCCTACCCCATTGATGTTGGCCAATTCTTCGATTGTAATCGGGTACTTTGTGGCCATGTCTTCAAGACTTGGATCTTGGAAAATCACATAGGGTGGCAATTCCATCTCTTGTGCAACTTTCCGGCGTAAATCCTTTAGTCCTTTAAACAAGTTTTTGTCGCTGAGGGATTCGAGTTTGAAGCTATCGAAGTCTTCGTCACTCACATGGTCGAACTCTGTATCTACGGGCATAAATAGCTCATAAGGTTCAAGTAAGTAGGTTGCGCCCTTAGGCGTAACGCTCAACAATCCATAGCGCTCGATATTCTTGTTCAGGAATCCCTCAACAAGTGCCAAGCGAAAAACGGATTTCCAAAATATTTTATCGCGGTCCTTTCCTCTACCAAAATGCGATAATAACTGATGGCCGTAGTGCTTTATCTGCGCTTCGGCGGTATTTCCAATAATTACATTTACCAGATGGGTCAATGTAAACTCTCCCTTTATTTCCGAAACCATTTCCAAGGCCATACGCATACTTTGCTGCACATCTTCCTTGGGTTTGGGGTGTGCGCAATTGTCGCACATCTTTTCGCAATCTTCTTCGTTGAACTCTTCACCGAAATAATGAAGAAGCAACTTACGTCTGCATTGACTACTCTCTGCAAATGCCTCAGTTTCAGCTATAAGTAAATGACCAATTTCTTGCTCTGCGACGGGTTTGTCCTTCATGAACTTCTCCAACTTTTCAATGTCGTTGGGGTTGTAAAACAAGAGACAATCACCGCGCATTCCATCGCGACCCGCTCTACCAGTTTCTTGATAATATCCCTCTAAGCTTTTCGGAACATCATAGTGAATCACATAGCGCACATCCGGTTTGTCGATTCCCATTCCGAAGGCTATAGTCGCTACGATTACGTCGCATTTTTCCATCAAGAATGCATCCTGATGTTGCGCACGAACCTTTGAATCCAAACCCGCATGATAGGGTAAGGCTTTGATTCCGTTGCGCTCCAACATCTGAGCTATTTCCTCAACTTTCTTTCGCGAAAGACAATACACGATACCAGAAGCATCTTGATGCTGTTGGATGAAGGTAATGATTTCCTTATGCACAACGTCTTTACGTCCTTTTGGTCTTACTTTATAATATAAATTCGACCTATTAAAAGAACTCTTGAAAAGATTTGCATCCAGCATATTCAAATTCTTTTGAATATCGTGCTGCACTTTAGGCGTTGCTGTTGCGGTTAAAGCAAGAATTGGGATATTCCCAATGCTGCGAACCATCTGTTTGATCTTGCGATATTCAGGTCTAAAATCATGACCCCATTCGGATATACAGTGTGCTTCATCAACCGCTACAAAGGAAACCTTAATTTTAGCTAATAAATCCAGGGTATCTTGCTTTTTTAAAGTTTCAGGAGCTACATAAAGCAATTTGGTTTCTCCGGAAATTACATCTTCAATAACTTGATTGAAATCGGCCTTATTCAAAGAACTGTTCAAAAAATGGGCCATCCAGCTATTGCTTGAAAATCCACGCAGGTTATCTACCTGGTTTTTCATTAACGCAATCAATGGAGAAATAACGATTGCCGTACCCTCCATCATCATTGCTGGCAATTGATAACACATTGACTTGCCCGCGCCTGTTGGCATGATAACAAAGCAATCATTTCCATCCATGATACTTTGTATCACGACCTCTTGATTGCCTTTGAAAGCATCAAAGCCGAAAAATTCCTTCAAGAATGCTTTCGGATCTTTGGTTTCATGTCCTGTTACTGCGGTCATCTTATTATTACCTGCTCTGGTTAAGTATGTGAAATTACAACAAATTTGTATGTTAACAATGCATTACTTCTGCGATTTAATAAATGTATAAACGTAATTCCTACCATTGAAAATGCGTAGCATCATAATTTTTCCCTTATTTTGTAGTTCAGTTAGGATTTCGATTCCTAAAACCCTTTATAAATGAATTCTAAATCCACCGAATTTAATAACGAAAAAATCGTACAATTTGGACTCAAAGCCCTTGAGGATGAATTGAATAGCCTCCAAGATTTACCTAAGTTTTTAGACCACAATTTTGCTGAAGCTGTTAAATCCATTTTCAGCGCAAATGGCAGGGTGGTTCTGACCGGAATTGGGAAAAGTGCCATTATTGCCCAAAAAATTTGTGCAACCATGAATAGTACTGGACAACCCGCCTTATTCATGCATGCCGCTGATGCCATACATGGAGATCTGGGAATGATCCAACAAAACGATGTAATCATAGCCATTTCAAAAAGTGGTAATACGGAAGAGATGATAACACTCATTCCATTACTCAAGCAAGCCAACAATACGCTAATTGCCATTGTAGGTAATCTTCAATCAAAATTAGCACAAGAAGCAGATTGGGTCCTGAATACGACCGTTAATCGTGAAGCTTGCCCCAATAATTTGGCACCAACTACAAGTACAAGTGCGCAACTTTTAATGGGAGACGCTTTGGCCGTTGCATTGATAAAATTGAGAAATTTCAGTGACGAAGATTTTTCGAAATACCATCCCGGTGGTGCACTTGGCAAAAAATTATACCTTACATGTGGCGATATTGCCAATCAACATGCCACACCTTTTGTAGAACCCGAAACCAATTGGAAAGAAGTAATATTTAACATTTCAGAAAGTCGCTTAGGCGCAACAGCTGTAATTCAAAACAATACGGTTATTGGCATCATTACCGACGGAGATATTCGTAGAATGTTGGCCAATTTTGATTTACTAGAGAATCTCAAAGCAAGGGATATCATGACCCCTAACCCACGTCAAATTTCTGCCGAAGAATTGGCTGTAGAAGCCGCACAAACGATGCAGGAACATAAAATAACACAACTTATAGTAACTGAAAATCAAACCTATATTGGAATGGTTCATTTACACGATTTGTACCAAGAAGGAATAATTGGATAATACCATGAATAAAAACCACTATATCATCATAATGGCTGGGGGAATTGGGACCCGTTTTTGGCCAGTAAGTAAAAAGAGTTTTCCTAAACAATTCATGGATATCCTCGGCACAGGTCAATCACTTATAACACAAACCTATAAGCGCTTTACCCATTTCATTCCTGAGGAAAATATTTACATCGTTGCCAATACAGATTATACCGACCTCATCAAAGAACACATCCCCACGATAACCGACGAGCAGATTTTAAAAGAACCGATGGGTAAAAATACCGCTCCGTGTATTGCTTTTGCGAGTTATTATTTGAAGCAAAAAAATCCAAATGCGGTATGTATGGTTGCACCTTCTGATCACCTAATTACCGACGAACCCAATTTTGCCGCAACAAGCCTAAAAGCCTTGAATTTTGCAGCAGAACAAGATGGTTTGGTTACTTTAGGAATAAAACCATCTCGTCCCGATACAGGTTATGGGTACATCCAATTCACAAAAGACCCCATTGAAGAAGGCATACACCCAGTAAAAACTTTCACGGAAAAACCTACCGAAGAAATCGCGAAAAGTTTTATTGAAAGTAAAGAATTTCTTTGGAACGCCGGAATATTTGCTTGGAGTGTTACAAATATTTGCAATCGATTTGAGGAAAAACTACCCGAAATTCATACCCTTTTTAGTGAAATTGACTATAACGCCAATGACAGCGAAGCCAAGATAGAAAAGGCCTACGGTCAATGTCCAAGCATATCCATTGATTACGGCATAATGGAAAAGGATAAAAAGGTTTTTGTATTGCCATCTCACTTTGGATGGAGCGATTTAGGTACTTGGAAAAGTTTATGGGATGTATCCAGTAAAGACGGTCACGAAAATGCGCTAATAGGGAAAAATCCCCTCAGCCAAGACTCTGCGCAGAATCTCGTGTTCGCTAATAAGGATAAACTAACGGTAATAAGTGGTGTTGAGAACCTAGTAATCGTAGACTCCGACGACGTTTTATTGGTTATGAATAAAGACAAGGAACAAGAATTGAGAAGTATCGTTACTGAAGTAAAACAAAAGTATAAAGGAAAATATAATTGATTTTTCTTTGAGAAGATTGTGATATCTGATTTTTTAGTATATTTGTAGGGTTACCTGTTACGGGTAACGCCAACTGTTACGCGCTTTTACATACCAAACATCCTGGCCGTGCACTTTGCGCGGCCTTGATTTTTTATAGGAACCCTACTCGTGAAAAACATCTCCTATTTACGCGCGCATCTTTACATTCACATTTCCGTTTTTTTATGGGGTTTTACGGCCATTCTAGGGAAATTAATATCCTATGGATCCCTACAATTGGTTTGGCACCGAATGCTAATCACGGCAGCCGTTTATTTTTGCATTCCTCAGGTTTGGAAGTTAGTAAGTAATACTCCCAAACAAACTTTAATTCGACTTTGGTTAATTGGCATTATTGTAGCCGGCCATTGGCTCACATTTTACGGAAGCATAAAATTGGGAAATTCCGTATCAATCACCCTGGCATGTTTAGGTTCTGCATCATTTTTTACGTCAATTTTTGAACCCCTCCTCACAAAAAAACCTTTCCAAAAACAAGAAATAACCTCAGGTTTAATTGTGGTACTTGGTGTTGCTCTTATCAGTTTCTCATTACCGGAAACCACCAATCCTCAATTGTCATACCCTTGGGCTATCGGTATCGGAATAATTAGCGCCGCCTTAGCCGCTCTTTTTAGCACCTTAAATAAAAAATACATCCAAGATGCACACCCATTAAGCATTAGCAGCATAGAGATGCTTTCTGGCGGTGTAATGCTAAGTATTGTAGTGCTCATCTTTTTTCCAGACCAGGCCACTGCCCTACCTTCATTTAAACCGGAATTATTTGATATTAACAATTTGCAAAATGGGTCCATTGATTTAGTTTGGCTCTTATTACTAGCCGTAGCTTGTACCAATCTAACCTTTTACCTTGCCACAATTGCCTTGAATCAGCTCAGTGCATTTACATCAAATTTAACCATCAATTTGGAACCCGTTTATGGCATTATTTTAGGAATTTTGGTTTTTCAAGAAAACCAAGAGTTGAACCTCAAATTCTATTTAGGAACCCTCATTATTTTATGCGCTATTTTTGTGAATATTTACATTCAACGTAAAAAACGAAAAGATGCTGAAAATAATTCAAGAGCGCCGGAGTCACTTTCTGAAGGAATTTAATGGCCAAAAAGCCAGCGACTCCTTAATCCATAATTTACTTAATGCAGCTGTTTGGGCACCCTCACATAAACTCACCTTGCCTTTTAGATTCGTAGTTTATGGCCCAGAAAATTTAGAACTATTCTCAACCCAAATAGTTCAGAGTTATTCAGAACGCAACCCCGATCCCAAACAGGAAAAAATTCAAAAAATGCAATCTTTTCCGGATAAACTATCCCATGTTATTGCCATTGTCCTTCAACCTTCACAAAAAGTTCCATTATGGGAAGAATATGCATGCCTTGGAGCCGCTGTTCAGAATATGTATTTAAGTATTTCTCAAGAAGAAAATTTCGGAGCTTATTGGACAACAGGAAATGAAATCGACTCACCACAAATGAGAGAGAATCTCAAGCTATCGCCCGATGAGATCCATTGCGGATATTTTTTCATAGGCGGTATTGATCTAAAACGCACCCAAGCAGTTAGACCAGAACCAAAAGTTGAGTGGTTATATTAATAAGACTTAGCGAATAATACCCGTTGCGTACTTGGCACACCCGTTAGAATACAACTACCTGATTCTTCTTCATTTTCTAGAGGTATACAGCGTATTGTGGCTTTGGTCATTTCTTTTATTTTAGTTTCCGTTTCCCCTGTTCCATCCCAATGAGCATAGGCAAACCCCTGCTTATTTTCTAAAACATCGATGAACTCATCCCAAGTATCTACAGTATAGGTACGCTGATTTAAGAATGTTTTTGCCTTGTTATATAAAGAAGATTGGATTTCATCTAACATTTCTTTTATGCGGGTTTCTAACCCATCCATGCTCACAACCTCTTTGGTTTTTAAATCCCTTCTTGCCAACTCGATGCTATTTTGAGCCAAATCTCTTGGCCCTAAAGCCAGGCGAACCGGAATTCCTTTTTGCTCCCATTCAGCAAACTTATATCCTGGCTTGTGGGTATCTCTGTCGTCAACTTTTACCTTCAGTCCGACTGCCTTTAAAGATGCCGCTATTTCATCCATCTTTGAAATAACCGCATCACGCTCTTCGTCCTTTCTATAAATCGGCACTAAAACCACATGAATAGGCGCTAATTTCGGTGGAATAACCAATCCTTCATCATCGCTATGCACCATGATCAAAGCTCCCATCAATCGGGTTGACACACCCCAACTTGTGGCCCAAACCGATTCTATTTTTCCCTCTTTATTTTGGAATGTAACATCAAATGCTTTTGCAAAATTTTGACCTAAGAAATGACTCGTTCCCATTTGCAAGGCCTTACCATCTTGCATCATTCCTTCAATGCAATAGGTTTCAACGGCACCTGCGAAACGTTCGTTCTCTGTTTTAACTCCCTTGATAACTGGAATAGCCATATATTCCTCAGCAAAAGTGGCATAAACATCCAACATTTGTTTGGTTTCGGTTAATGCCTCCTCCTTTGTTGCGTGCGCCGTATGACCTTCCTGCCATAGGAATTCCGCTGTACGTAAAAATAAACGCGTACGCATTTCCCAACGCACAACATTGGCCCATTGGTTGATCAATATGGGTAAATCACGGTAGCTCTGTATCCAATTCTTATATGTATTCCATATAATGGCTTCAGATGTTGGACGCACTACCAACTCTTCTGTCAATTTGGAATCGGGATCTGCCATTAAGGCTCCGGGTTTATTGGGGTCAGCCTTTAATCTGTAATGTGTAACAACGGCACATTCTTTGGCAAAACCTTCAGCATTTTTTTCTTCTTTTTCGAAAAGTGATTTTGGAACGAAAAGCGGGAAATAAGCATTGGAATGTCCAGTATCTTTAAACATTTGGTCCAATACACGTTGCATATTTTCCCAAATCGCATAACCGTGTGGCTTGATTACCATACAACCTTTTACCGCACTGTGTTCTGCAAGGTCTGCCTTATAAACCAATTGATTGTACCATTCGCTGTAATTTTCTTCCCTTGTTACCTTTTCAAAAGCCATAATTGTACGACAAAATTACTTCAAAACTTCCGCTTTATGTTAATGAAATCCATGGGAATTGCTCCAATAAAAAAGAGGCTGTATATAATAACACAGCCTCTCATCTATTTAATGTATTAAATCTTAGCTACAACCTAGGCTATTGCCGCAATTCAAACACTTGTAACAAGTACCGCTACGAACGGTAATATGTCCACATACGTTACAAGCAGGCGCATCACTTTGCACATCACGAAGATGATCTTGCATGTCTTTAACACCAGCAGCTTCTGCTTTTCTTACACGTTGCTCATCTAGTGAAACCGGCATAACAGGATCAAATGCAGGTTTGAATTCGCTAATTACAGGAGCCTCTGTTTTAGGCGCTTGACCTGGCAAATCAGAAGGCTTAACCTGAACCAAATCGTCTCTATGTAAGTATTCAAATCCTAACAATCTGAAGATATAGTCTACAATTGAAGTGGCATTCTTAACATTTGGATGTCCTTCTACCATACCACTTGGCTCGAAACGAGTAAAGGCAAATTTATCGACAAACTCTTCCAAAGGAACACCATATTGCAATCCTACAGATACCGCAATAGAGAAACAGTTCATCAATGAACGGAAACTCGCACCTTCTTTGTGCATGTCGATGAAGATTTCACCTAGTGTTCCGTCATCGTATTCACCCGTTCTTACAAATATGGTTTGTCCACCAACGCGACCCTTTTGAGTGAATCCATTACGACGATTTGGTAGTCGTTTCTTCTCAACAATATTAGAAAGTTGGCGTTTGAACTTCGTATCGGTACTTTGGTTCAAAATATGCTTCGCTGCTTCTAAAACAACCTCAGGTGTCAGTTCTTCCGCGATGCGAATGGTGCTCGTTCCTTCGGCTGCAATTGCAGCGTTTGCTGCAGCTTCTGCTTTATCTGACTTTTCTTTCTTTTCAGATTTGTTGCTTAGAGGCTGACTCAACTTACATCCATCACGATATAGAGCATTAGCTTTAAGACCCAATCTCCAACTCAAATCGTAACAACTCTTGATATCATCTACGGATGCCTCATTTGGCAAGTTGATCGTTTTACTAATCGCACCAGAAATAAATGGTTGAGCTGCTGCCATCATGCGAATGTGTGAGAATGCATGCAACAAACGCTCGCCCTTATTACCACAACGGTTTGCGCAATCAAATACTGGCAAATGCTCGTCTTTCAAATGAGGAGCTCCTTCAACAGTCATGGTTCCAACTACGAAATCGTTAGCTGCTTCAACTTGAGAGGAAGTAAATCCTAACTCAGCTAACATATCAAAATCAGCAGAGTTGTACACGTCAGCAGAAATGCCACAACGCTCCATACAATCTTCGCCTAGCGTATACTTGTTGAATACAAAACCAATTTCAAATGCCATTGGTGCTGCCTCTTCAAGCTTCTTGAGATCCATATTGTTGAATCCTTTTACCTTCAAACTATCGTGATTGATGAAAGGCGCACCTACAAAAGTTTGGTGACCTTTGGCATAATTAACAATATCTTGAATTTCTTGCTCTCCGTATCCTAAGTTCTTAAGTGCTAAAGGAACAGTTTGATTTACAATTTTGAAATATCCGCCACCTGATAATTTCTTGTATTTAACCAATGCAAAATCAGGCTCGATACCGGTTGTATCACAATCCATCAACAAACCGATGGTTCCTGTTGGTGCAATTACAGTGGTTTGCGCGTTACGGAACCCGTATTGCTCACCCAATTGTACGGCTTTATCCCAAGCACCACAAGCTGATTTCAATAAGTAATCAGGGCAGAATTTCTCGTCGATACAAACGGGAGCCACACTCAATCCTTCAAATGCCAATGGAGTATTATAGGCTGCATAACGATGATTGCGAATTACGCGCATCATATGCTTTTTGTTCTTTTCGTACATACGGAATGTGCCTTTTGTAGCCGCCATTTCCGCACTCGTTGCATAAGCCGTACCAGTCAAAATAGCGGTAACAGCACCTGCAATCGCAGTAGCTTCTTTACTATCGTAAGGGATACCCGCACTCATCAATACTGAACCCAAGTTGGCGTAACCCAAACCTAGTGTACGATAATCATAACTCAATTGAGCTACTTCTTTTGATGGGAATTGTGCCATCAAAACGCTAATTTCCAATACAGTAGTCCATAAACGTGAAGCAAATTCTAACTTTTCAACGTTGAAAGTACAATCTTCTTCATGGAAGAATTTACGCAAGTTCAATGATGCTAAGTTACAAGCCGTGTTGTCCAAGAACATGTATTCAGAACAAGGGTTTGATGCATTGATACGGCCGCCTTCTGGACAGGTATGCCATTCGTTGATGGTATCATCGTATTGTACTCCCGGATCCGCACAAGCCCAAGCAGCATCACCAATCTCATCCCAAACCTGCTGAGCGGGCATAGATTTCATGGTTTCACCTGTCGAACGTGCTTTGAATTCCCAATCCGCACCTTTCTCAAGTTTTTCGAAAAACAAATTAGGGATACGTACTGAGTTGTTACTATTTTGACCAGAAACGGTATTGTAAGCTTCGCCTTCGTAATCACTTGGATATCCGCCATCGATTAGGGCAGCCACTTTCTTTTCTTCTTCTTTTTTCCATTTGATAAACTCCATGGCCTCAGGATGATCTAAGTCTAAACAAACCATTTTAGCCGCACGACGTGTAGTTCCTCCGCTCTTGATAGCGCCCGCAGCACGGTCACCAATACGCAAGAAACTCATTAATCCACTTGAAGTTCCACCACCGCTTAGTTTTTCACCCGCGCCACGAATTTTAGAAAAATTCGTTCCAACTCCAGAACCATACTTAAAGATACGTGCTTCACGAACCCATAAATCCATAATACCACCCTCATTAACCAAATCATCGTCAACCGACAAAATAAAACAAGCATGTGGCTGTGGACGCTCGTAAGCAGAAGTACTCTTCATCAATTTTTCAGTTTCAGGATCAACATAATAGTGACCCTGGGGTTTTCCTGAGATACCGTATACATGATGTAAACCTGTATTGAACCATTGTGGGCTATTCGGAGCCGACTCTTGATTCAATAATGAATACACTATTTCCTCATAAAATACTTGAGCATCATCTGCACTCGCAAAATAACCGTGTTTTTCACCCCAATGACGCCATGTAGCCGCTAAACGATGTACCGTTTGTTTTACTGAGGTTTCACTTCCCAACGACCCATCTGCCTGTGGAACCCCTGCTTTACGGAAATATTTCTGTGCTAAAATATCGGTAGCAACTTGGCTCCAACCCTTAGGCACTTCAACATTGTTCATTTCAAATACAACACTACCATCTGGTTTTTTAATTACCGACTGACGGTAGTCATATTCAAATTGATCAAAAGGCGATACGTTCGCTTTTGTGTTCATTCTGCCGAAACGTAACCCTTGGGTCAAGGCAGCATCTGTTTGTGTAGTTTTTTTGGTCATTGTGAATTTATTTTTTGTTGGGTTAGGGAAATCTTCTGCTTGTGTGATTTGGTTGAGCTAACAAATTTATATGTGTGAATGAAATCGCCACTATGAGGTTTTCCACACATTTTTAAAAAACCCAATGTTCATAGGCGTTCAGACTGTGGAAACTTGCTAAATTACTGAATGTCAATATATTACACGCAACATATTGATTTTCATTGGTATATAATTTCAAAAAAAATAGACAGGGCAAAGTGCCATTCTTCATAGTTTTTTCCTTATTTTGTACAACTGTTCCTGATGCGATACACCCAGCTAAAGAATTTACAAAAAAACGGTCAAAAAGAAATTGCTATTTTGATCGACCCTGACGAACTGGGAGAACGTACGCCAACAATTATTAGTACCGCATTACAAAATAACATCACTTGGTTTTTAGTAGGGGGATCTTTAGTTTCTGAGGGGAATACCCGAGATACGGTTGCTTTATTGAAAAAAGAAGGTGCACCGAATGTTATTTTATTTCCTGGTAATGAAATCCAATTGGTAGACAATGCCGATGCCCTTTTGTTCATGAGTCTCATTTCAGGACGTAATCCAGAATATTTAATTGGCAAGCAAGTAGCCGCTGCACCATGGGTGAAACGCAGTGGGATTGAAACCATTCCCACAGGTTATATGTTGGTTGAATCGGGCAAACTCACATCTGCCTTGTATATGAGTGGAACGGTTCCTTTGCCCGATGACAAACCTGACATCACGGCCGCAACTGCCATGGCCGGTGAACTACTCGGTATGAAAGCCATGTATTTAGACGCAGGTAGTGGTGCGCAAAGCCCTGTTCCTTCTAATATCATCAGTGCCGTGAAACAAAATACAGACACCTTGCTTTTTGTAGGTGGCGGTATCAAAACTCCCGAACATATATTACAAACTTGGATTAATGGGGCTGACATTGCCGTAGTGGGCAACGCCGTATTCGAAGATCCAAAACTCATAGAAGAACTTATTCAAATGCGTCAATATTACCAAGAAAAAATAATCCTATAACGCATTCCTACATGTTCGCATATCCATTTCAATACGCATTTCTAAAATCAAGTTACAGACGCGAAGTTTTAAAAGAAAAACTAGAAGAAGTCACCTACTTGAGTGATGCAAACTTTAAAAAAACACACAACAACACCTCTGTGTTTTATGGAGAAGTATCCGCAATAGATTTCAGCCTTGAGCACATTTCTAAAAAGCAAAATAGTGTCAATTTTGTGCGCGGACAGTTTCTGGGAGCCGAAGAAGAAATGTATATCCGTATTCGTCTCGGTGCATGGAAACACCAGCGTGTTTACTTTTTATTGGTTACAACATTATTTACCCTTTTAGGATTTTTGATGTTTTATGTCAGCCAAGCCCCACACGGCTTCAGGTATCCCGAGGAATATTATCAAATCTATGGTTATAACAGCTCAGAAACGCTGTATAACCTACAAACACCAATGGCGCTTATAATGGAAGCCATTATGGCGATAATTGCAATAATTATTTACGTAAAATACCGCAATTTTCGCCAAAATATACTTCCTACATTAAACTATTTTAAAGGTCTTTGGGATGCAGATTTGGTCAATAAGCAGGAAGTGCCTCTTGTTTTCAGATAGGTTTTAAAATGCTATCGAAATAGTTTCAACTCTCAATTATTCAGAATTTTCAAAAGATCGCCTTCCCAAGTTGTGCGAGGAAATTCAACGATTTCACCTATTAATTTATCACCATTATAAATCAGGACCCATGGGACCGAATTGATTTTAAAGGTCGCAGGAGTTCCGTCCACTTGTGATTTGTCGCGGCTGACATAATGATACTCCATATGCTTCGGATCAAACCCAATATTATCCAGAACCTTCAGTAACGCGGGAACGCCTTCATGCGTATCCGAACACCAATTTCCTCCGTAAATTTTAATGCCTAAATTAGAAATAGCAGGCAATTTTTCCTTAAGTCCATTTATTGCATTCATATCCATAGAATATCCTTGAATAGTAGGATCTACCTTTTCTAGGAACGAAAGTGCCTCTGTTTTTGCACTACTATCCTGTGAATAGGAATGTTGTATTAACTGTGCTTTTAATTTTTCTAAGTTATTCATATTTAAGCTTATAGAATTCTCTTTGCTCTTACATCCACCTAACCATAATAGTATCATACCTACGGTTAAAGAAACATTTACCAACTTCATCTTGAACAAATATAAATTGCAAACCTACAACTCCATATAAAAACATCATTTGATATCAGAGTTATACGCTAAATCACCCATGCAATACCCATTTTACATGGCCATCCGTTCACTCAAATTACGTACCTTCGCGTTACCAAAATGAGTGCTTCTATCGAGCAGATAAAAAAACCAATTGATGCCCAATTGAAATTCTTTGAGAAGGAATTTCGTCAAAGCATGAAAACCCAAGTGCCCCTGCTCGATACGATTATGACCTATATCGTAAAACGCAAAGGGAAGCAAATTCGACCTATTTTCGTCTTATACAGTGCCGCCCTTTTTGGGGATATTTCAGAACGCACGTACAGAGGTGCTGCTTTGGTTGAATTACTCCATACGGCTACTTTGGTTCACGACGATGTGGTTGATGAAAGTTATGAAAGAAGAGGCTTTTTCAGTATCAACGCTCTTTGGAAAAACAAAATTGCGGTACTCGTAGGTGATTTTTTACTATCTAAAGGCCTGCTTCTTAGCGTTAAAAATAAAGATTTTGATTTATTAGAAATCGTAAGCGCAGCGGTTGAGGATATGAGCGAAGGCGAGTTGTTACAATTAGAAAACGCCCGAACCTTCAAAACTACAGAGGAGATTTATTTTGAAATTATCCGTAAAAAAACCGCTTCATTAATTGCCTCTTGCTGCCAAATTGGAGCACGAACTACTACCGACCAACCTGAGGAAATAGAAAAGATGAGACGCTTCGGTGAGCTCATCGGACTTGCGTTTCAAATTCGTGACGACCTCTTTGACTTTGGCGAGAACAAGTCTGGGAAACCGGCTGGTTTGGATATAAAAGATAAAAAATTAACCCTTCCGCTTATCTTAGCGCTTAACGCATCCGACAATTCTGAACGAAAAAAAGTTCGTTCCATTATGAATTCAAAAACAGCCGATAACGTTAAATTATTGCAGATAGTAGAGTTCATTAAGGAAAAAGACGGCATTAAAAATGCCTATAAAAAAATGAACGAACTGCGCGATGAAGCCTTTGAAGTATTAAATTCCATTCAATCCAATTCCCCATACAAAGAAAATCTCCGCGATCTTGTTAATTTTGTTATCGATAGAACCGTGTAATTATGAAAGTTAGCTCCAAAAATCACCTTATCGAATTAGTTGAACACAATAATATTCATGTTTCCGATCTTGAAAAAGGAATCGAAATTGTACAGCGCGACGACGAAACACTATTGATCGTTACTCCAAATAAAGTGCATACGCTTCGCTGTTTGAATATTGATAGAGCTACTAAAGAAGTTACACTTTTGCATCAAGGGCAAAAACACACCTTAAAAATCTCGGAACCCATAGATGAAATATTGGCCTCAATGGGTCTAGAAGATGCATTAATACCTAAAATTGATTTTGTAAAAGCGCCTATGCCAGGTTTGGTGTTAGACGTAAAAGTGCAGCCTGGAGACACCATTAAAAAGGGCGAAACCCTATTAATTTTGGAGGCAATGAAAATGGAAAACGCCATCAAATCTCCTATTGATGCCGTAGTTAAGTCAATCGAAGTGAAGCCCCAACAAGCGGTAGATAAAAACGCTGTTTTGGTGCATTTTCAATAACCTATTTCATGCGAAAGGCCCTGAGCACATATCCGGCCATTCTTTGCTTGATTTTTACTTATGCAATACTTTCACTGGTAAATTTAGAAAGCTTACCGGTTGCATGGACCGATGAAGTATTGAATCTAGACCCCGCCATTCAACAGCTTCAAAGCGGTACCTACACATCCAAATTATGGCCAAATCCAAACTCTGATGTAATTTTTGCCTCCTACCTACCTGCAATTCAATGGTTCCAATCCGCTTATTTGCGAATCGTACCCATAGAGATATTTTGGGTTAGACTGCCATTTGCCCTCCTTACTTGGGGAAGCCTAATACTTGGTTATTTCATCATTCGCAAAAATTCCCAACTCAATGATTTCTGGGCTAGTATTTGGGTAGGAATTGCTTTTCTGGACAAATCTGTATTCGAACTATCCCGAAGTATGCGGGTTGAGCCTATCATAATTTTCGGAATACTCCTTTTGTTTTATTGGAGTCCAAAAAGGAAATTATGGTGGATTAAGTCTCTTTTAATTGGATACCTGGGAATGGCGCATGTCTACATTTGGCCCTTCCTATTTATTTGGTTTTTAAAGGACTGGATTTCGCTGACACCGATAAAAAAAGCTTTGTCTACTGCCTTCACATTAATGGCACCCTTTTTATTCTTGAAAAGTTTAAACTTCAATTTGAATACCCTATTCGAACAAATGGGCTTTCATGCACAACATCACACGCTAACGCAAACCGATCTTCCACATAATCCATTACTGAATTCACTTTGGTATCGTTTTTATCCTTATTATTTTGAACAAGCTTTGAATCCTGTTATCCTCTACGGTATGATTTTGATGATTTTCGGATTCTTCATAAAACAAAAAATGTGGCGCAAACCCAATGATTGGATTTATGGTTCATGGATTCTGGGAATACTCATCATCTTCACGGTTCTCACCCCACAGTATCGTTACTTACCCATTTTTTGGATCTCCGGGATACTTTTATTGATTCAAAGTAAACGTGTTAATTTTATGGCTCCCGCAATAAAGGGAATCGCCCTATTGCTCTTCGTTAACTTGAGTTTTTCATTTTTGGGTCGACATAGCGCAGCCTTAATTCAAGCAAAATCCAGAAACCCCGTTTACGTTTACGATTTCTTACACAAATACCTTCCCAACCCGAAGAAAAATCGGACCTTAATTTTGGGAGAATCTATAGGATTTTATTATGCTCACAGAGGAAGAAATCACCACACCTTTGATTACGGAATAGATTTTTATCCGCAACATTTTAACTGGTCGGATTACGATCGTGTAGTGCTACTTTCACATGAAGTGAGGCCACAAGATTCCCTGATAGCTATTTATGAAAGTCCCAAAGAATCATTTAAAACTCCAACAACAATGAAGGCCTTTGCCAAA
>ERZ807291.5054-NODE-5054-length-16916-cov-12.356800_pt1 | contig 16916 bp, 9 predicted proteins | sample MGYA00521257_ERZ807291 | MGnify/ENA primary metagenome ERZ807291 (study PRJEB31413, sample SAMN03169783) | marine metagenome | biome: Marine; feature: Water; material: Subsurface seawater | place: North Sea | collected 2011-04-28 | depth 1 m m ... | reverse complement strand
ATAATTCGTTTTATATAGATTGATTTTGAGATAGTTAGCAAACTATTCTTATATAAGGATCCAAATCTTTTAAACGTGTCTAAAATTAAACTAGCTGGATAATTATTTTTGTTTTTCAATCCAATTGTATCTCATTAATAAAGCTACTTTTAAAAAAAAACTACCTTGAGCTATATGAAAAATAGAGGAAGGGTATAATTGTTCATTAAATGAAATTGAGGCACTATTTGATAAATGTCCAGATTTATCTCAATATCCTCACTATTCTTTCTGTAAAGCTGATTTACTGAGCAGTAAAGGGTGTTCAGGTTTGACGCTAAAATTTATTTATTAGGTTAAAAGTACAATGTTTTGGTACATGAGAATAAAAACATCAATTATCATGCTTCCCATAATTTATTTCAAGTTAGGCTAAAACTATTCTATGATCGATGCGTAAGTAGATTTATCTTTTTTTTTAATAAAAGAGAACTTTAAAAGCTAAATAAATTCTACACAAAAAATCTTGTGAAAAAAAACAAGAAAAGTCCAAAAGAGCTCTAGTTTTAGACCTTAAAAGTTGGAAATTTATTCTAAACCTTTCCATCGTTTGCTGCAATGTACTCCTGTTGGATTATATCATTTTAGGAAACTCATGTCAAATTCAGTAGTTTCAAAGTACTTGTTTAATTTTCGTTTACTGATTTGAATCGGAGTCTCTTCATTTCGTTGCATAAAAAATAGTTTTCTATGTATGTATTGCGGTGGAAATCCAACCTCTATGGTTGTAGGTGAAAGCGTTGCGGGTCGGAACGTCACTTCCTTTTTTCCATAAATCTTAAGAGTATCCAAGTCCATAAGTAAATTCAAATAGCCTACATTAAATCGCTTTTTGTTTTTGTAATAGTAAGGTAGAAAATAATAGTTTAAAGAATAATAGTTCACAACCCTAGACAGTTCCCGGACCACATCTTGAGCCTCTGAGTCTTGTCGTTCTTTTGATTCAAATTGATCTACAAACTGGTCGTATCTCAGGAAATATTCTTTATCGTTTACTTTTCCTAAGACAAACACCTCATTGTAATACCGTTTCCCTTTAATCTTTCCGTTCCACATTAATCGGAACCGTTCTGCTCTAAGTCTTGTACTATTGTTTATGCTATCTCCTAGGATTGTTCTCATGTTCTGTTGAGCCTGAGTATTTGTGGAGAATAAAATAAATAGTGTGGTTAAAAAAAGACGTGTCATGTCTTATTTAATAATAAAAGGGAGTTCCATGGCCGTTGGCTTGGTCCCTTGTTTAGATTCACGAACCATTTTTTCGACTTCGTTCATTAATTTTTCATTCTCGATCACAATACCGTCTTTGACGGTGTGGAGGATACCTCCTTTACGTACCATTTCTCCCGAGGGCTCGGTCGTTAAAGATCCAAAACTATACATGTTTCTCAAATTGTAAAGTGGACTTTCATTTACAATAATTAAATCTGCTGTATAACCAGGCCGTACCAAACCTAACTTTTCTAGACGTAATGTTTTAGCAGAATTCAGCGTTGCGGACTTCAAAACTTCGAGGGTATGCATCCCCGTTTCTCGTAAAAGCTGTAATTCTCGAATATTGGAAAAACCAGGAGTAGCAAAAATATAACTGTCGTCGGTTCCATAAGCAACGCGCCCGCCTTTTTTATTAAATTCAAAAATCATATCTCCCCATAAATCAAAAGCTTTAGACCAATAGTATTCGTCATCACTAGTCCAGTCATAATGATAGGCACCGTGAAAGTTGGGGTCGGGTCCGTTACGTTCAATGAGTAAATTATGGGTATATTTTTTGTGCCATGGAAGACTTTGTGCTCTTAAAATATCCCTATTGGCTTCATAAACTACTCGAGTGGGAAGCATTGTTACTCCATAGTAAATTAGTGAATCAACAACTTCTGAAAGAAGTCGTTTTTCATTAGTTTCTGACCAGACCTTTCCTGCCTGTCGAAACCTTTCATTTTCATCATTATAATTGTAGGTAGGCTTAAAATTTTGCACTTGACGGTCCAAAGCAGATTCTGCATAGGCATAGTGGTGCTCGATCATGGTGACTCCCAAACGAGCTGCATCAACCGCTTGAGTTACCGCAGTGGTGCTGGGGGGAATGTGATAGGTCGTAATTCCTCCATTAAAAGTAACTTCACGACATACGGCCTTGAGCAACTCTTGATTCCAACCTAGATTTCCAGCATTTACTACATGCGCCCCTTTGGCAAACATTTGTTTGACCACCTCAGGTGCATTTTTAGGATCGTCTAATGCGATTTTATCAAAATTGGTCATGGCACCATAAGACCAAATAGGAAATAACTTAGGTGCTAAAATTTTATTTTGCTTGCTCAGCTTTGCCTGTTCCATTCCTGATTTTAATCCGCGATCCGAACCCGGAACCATGGTAGTAACCCCATGGGCTAATTTTAAATAATAGACATATTCCAAGGGCATCGGATCCGTTCTCAAGTGCATGTGCAGATCGATCATCCCAGGAAGGACATATTTACCCTTTGCATCTATAATACGGTCTCCAGTTACTCGTTCCACCGCTCCCCTAGACTTTGCAGTCACAGGATCGAATGGAATCATATCCGTAATTTTATCTCCTTCGATTACAATATCATAAGGTCCCACTGGAGGTCCACCATGACCCGGGATTACCATAGCTTCACGAATCACTAATTTTTTGTAAGGACCCGCTGCGAGACCATTAAATTTTTCTTGAGCCGTGGAAATAGTAAAACTCAATAATGCTGCTAGTGTAAGAAGTGTAAACTGTTTCATTTTAAGTAAAGATTTGTTAAACAAGTTACTAAAATCTCTCAAACTTCACAAATTTCATCCCTTTGGCTTGTCAAGAACGTCTTTGTTAATTTAAATTTTAGTAAATTTAAATTGAAAAATTTATTTATGGAACAAATAAAAAATTTATCAGCAAAGCTTTTCTTTGCCCTTTTCATTACAGTACTTCTCAGCGGGTGCACACCCTCAGATACTCCCCTATTTGAGATTACCTATGATGCTGAATTAGGTAAGGAGGCATACGACGGACGCCTGTTGGTACTCATAACCAAGGACGATTCTAAAGAACCGCGTTTTCAAATCAACGATTCTGATGAAACGGGAATTATTGTAGGTAAAAATGTAGATAATTGGTCAGCAGGACAAAAGGAAACAATTTCCTCCAACACCTTAGCCTATCCCATTGAAAAATTAAACGAACTAGAAAAAGGGGAATATGTTGTACAAGCCCTACTCCATAAATACGACACCTTTAACCTTTCCAATGGACACACAGTTCAACTGCCCATGGATCAAGGAGAAGGACAACATTGGAATACCTCCCCAAAAAACATCTATAGTAAACCTATTAAAGTTTCCCTAGACCCTTCAAATCCAAGCCCCATTTCGATTAAAATTACAGAAGAGATTCCTCCGATTGCCCCTGTGGAAGACAGCAAATATGTAAAACACATCAAAATCAAAAGCGAGCTGCTTTCAGAATTTTGGGGGCGCGACATGTACCTTCAAGCCAACGTTTTGATCCCCGAAGGATTTGACAAAGACAGTAAAACAGAATACCCGCTAATGGTTTTTCACGGGCATTTCCCCAAAACGATCGGCGGTTTTAGAACCACTCCTCCCACCGCTCCTAAAGAGGACACCCTATTTAGTGATCGATTTGGTATCACCGGATACAAATACATACAGAAAAAAGAGGCGTATGATTTTTACAAACAATGGACTTCGAAAAACTTTCCGAGATTTTTGGTTATAGAAATTCAACATCAAAATCCCTATTACGACGACTCTTACGCTGTAAATTCGGCAAATTTAGGTCCCTACGGCGATGCCATTACTTATGAATTGATCCCACATGTTGAAGAAATGTTCAATGGTGTAGGTGAAGGTTGGGGACGTTTCCTTTACGGAGGTTCTACCGGGGGCTGGGAAGCCCTTGCCGTACAAGTGTTTTATCCCAAAGAATACAACGGTTGTTTTGCCGCCTGCCCAGACCCAATAGACTTTAGAGCTTATACCGTGGTGGACATTTATAAAGATGACAACGCTTATTTCAAAAACGGAACTTTTAAAAATACCCTTCGACCAGGAATGCGAGATGGAAAAGGACACATCAAAACCCAATTGATTGATGTGAATCGAAGGGAATATATTCTAGGGAACAACAGCCGTTCAGGCGACCAGTGGGATATTTGGCAAGCGGTGTATTCCCCCGTGGGAGAAAACGGATATCCCAAACCCATTTGGGATAAATTAACCGGAGAAATCGATCGTGAAGTTGCGGAATACTGGAGAGAAAACTACGACTTGAGGTACATCATGGAACGCGATTGGACTACAATTGGAAAAGATCTGGAAGGTAAAGTCAACATTTATTGCGGCGATATGGACAACTACTACCTGAACAATGCCGTGGTACTGACAGAAGAATTTTTAGAAAGCACTAAAAATCCCTACTACGATGGGGAAGTAGATTATGGCAACAATGCAGAACATTGTTGGAATGGAGATCAAGAAAACCCCAATTACATTTCAAGACTGCGTTACAACAGCATGTATTTAGACAAGATTACAGAACGACTAAAAAAGACCGCACCTAGGAACCACAAACTCAAAAACTGGGGCATTTAAACGAGATAATTAAAACCAAATATTGCGATTATGAAGAATTTAAACAAACTTTTCACTCTTCTGACGGGAGTCCTTTTTTTTACAGGAATCGATAATCAAGTCTTTGCCCAAAAAGCAGAACAACTACAAAGCTATTCCTGGAGAGCCATTGGACCAGCCAATATGGGAGGACGAGTTACCGATATTGACGGTGTCCCGGGAGACCCTTCAACCTTTTATGTGAGTGGTGCCGATGGAGGAATCCACAAAACCATCGATGGAGGCGTGAGTTTTGAACCCATTTTTGAAAATCAAAGAGCTTATTCGATTGGCGCACTAACCCTTGCTCCCTCCGACCCTAATGTGCTTTGGGTAGGAACGGGAGAAGGAGATCCTCGGAACAGTGTGGGCTACGGATGGGGTGTCTATCGTTCTGATGATGCCGGTGATACATGGAAACATCTCGGACTAAAAAAAACGGAACGTATCAAGCGAATTGTGGTAGATCCCAACGATCCTGATGTAGCCTGTGTATGTGCTTTGGGAAAAGAATGGGGACCCAACCCAGAACGCGGCGTATTCAAAACCACAGACGGCGGAAAAAGCTGGGACAAAATTCTTTATGTCGATGAAGATACCGGCTGTGCAGACCTTGCCATGGAAAACGACAATCCCAGAATTATGTATGCAGGAATGTGGACCTTCAGAAGAAAGCCTTGGCGTTTCGACGATGGGGGAAAAAATACGGCCATTTATAAAACCACGGATGGCGGAGCAACTTGGAAAAAAATAATGAAAGGGCTTCCCAAAACCGATATGGCACGCCCGGGAATTCACATTGCTCAAAGCGACCCGAACATTGTTTACTTAATGACTGAATTTGAAGGAGGGGGAACCGCTTTCCGTTCGGAGGACAAAGGAGAAAACTGGGAACTGGTCAATGACGACCCCAACATTAACTTCAGACCTTTTTACTATAGCGATGTTCGAGTAGATCCCAAACGCCCCAACATTCTTTTTTCTATTTCAGGAAGATTGAGCCGCTCCAATGACAACGGTCAAACTTGGGAACGTATCGCAACTACCGTACACGGTGACCACCAAGCCTTATGGATAGATCCTGAAAATCCTGAATACATCCTCAATGGAAGTGACGGTGGTTTTCAACGCTCTTTTGACGGGGGAGACCATTGGGAAATAATCAACAATATTGAACTTTCTCAGTTTTATCAAATCCAAGTAGACAACCTAAAACCCTACAATGTTTATGGAGGATTACAAGACAACGGAACTTGGGTAGGGCCCAGTAACTCGCTTTATGAAGCGGGAATTTTAAAACGACATTGGAAAGGACTCGCTTATGGAGACGGCTATTACGCCGAACCCATCCCTGGAAATGAACATTTAGTTTATACCAATCTTCAAGGAGGAGTTCCCTTTTTAGTAGACAGTCGTTATGGCAATGTACAAACGATACATCCCTATCCAAAAATTGTAGGATCAGCGGGAGATGCAATCGAAAAACACAAATATCGATTCAACTGGGATGCTCCGATTCACATCTCGCCACACGACCCAGAAACAGTTTATATAGGCGGAAATGTAATTTTTAAATCTCAAGACCGAGGAAACAGTTGGGAAGTCATCAGTCCAGATTTGACTACCAATGACAAATCCAAACAACGTACCTCCGGAGGAACCATCTACCAAGACAATACCGCAGCAGAGTTTCACTGTACTGTGCTTTACATTGCAGAATCTCCCGTTCAAAAGGGTGTAATCTGGGCAGGAACAGACGATGGAAATGTGCAACTTTCACTAGACGGAGGAAAAAATTGGAACAAACTCAACGAGCGTATCAAAGGACTTCCTGAATACGCTTGGGTTTCTAAAATACACGCCTCTGAACACAATGCCGGAACCGCTTTTGTGGTGGTAGATCAACACCGTATGGATGATTTTAGACCCTATATTTTCATGACAACTAACTTTGGTAAAACCTGGCAAAAAATCGTTTCTGACTTGCCCGCTGATGATTATGTCAAAGTAGTACGCCAAGATCCCCACAATCCCAATTTACTTTTTGCAGGAATGGAACACGGGATTTACGCTTCTTGGAATATGGGTAAAAATTGGGAGAAAATCAATTTCGATCTTCCCAATGTTTCGGTCAGAGATTTGAGAATCCAAGCGCGAGAACGAGACCTCATTGTGGGAACCCACGGTAGAGGTGCCTATATTCTTGACGACATTAGACCTTTAGAAGAAATGGAGGAAGCGACAAGCAAAGACGTCCACCTGTTTCCCGTTCGCGAAGGAACCTTGTGGAATATGTTTTGGAGAATTGAAAACTTGGGTGACCGAACGTACAAAGCAAAAAACCCAGAATACGGCACCTATATCAATTTTAGCTTAAACAACAACGCAGAAGAACCTGTTAAAGTAGAAATCAAAGACCAGAACGGACAATTGGTAACGACCTTAGTTCACAAAGAAGCTAAAAAGGGGATCAACCGCATTATTTGGGATCTAGGCCATGAGGGTGCTAAAGCATTACAAAACAAAGTCGAAGAAGGTTTTAACTATGGAGGAATCCGACCTCAAGTAGCTCCAGGTACCTATACGGCTCACTTGGACTATATGGGTCAATCGTTAACTACAGAGATCCAAGTAAGTGGTGATCCTAGAATTGAAATGTCGCAAACCGATTATGAGGCAAAAGTGGATGCTCTACTCAATTTGAGAGATTTACTGAGTGAAACTCATGAATTCATTGACCATGTAAGTTTAGTAATTGATCAAACAGCTCATTTAAAAGAAAAACTAGACTCTTATAATCAGGGAGATACCAGTACTGTGGAAGCACTTCACAAGGAACTCTGTGGCTTTAAAGACGAGCGCCTGATGCGGCCTCCTCCGTCCATGAATTACAGACAAAGACCAAGACTACGCGAGGAGATCCGATCGTTGATGCGCGCTATTGACAATACGACCAATCCGCCTACAATCCCACAATTACAGCGTATTGAAAGTTTAAAAGCAGAATTGATTCAACACCAGAAAACTATGGAAACGATGGAGGTGCAGGTGAAAAAAATTAATACGTCACACAGCAGCATACCACAAATAATTTTGAACCCATAAATGATGAAAAAAAGCTCTTTTTTCCTTTTTGCCAGTATTGCTTTATTCCTCTCCTGTTCTCAGGGACCTAAAGTAGATGTGGTAATTCAAAATGGAACCCTTTACGACGGAACAGGGTCTCCTCCGTTCATAGGAACTGTAGCAATAAAAGGAGACAAAATTGTCTATGTAGGACCTCCAAAGTTTTTTCGAGCTGATCAAAACATCAATGCAACGGATAAAGCAGTTTCTCCGGGGTTTATCAATATGCTCAGTTGGGGAGTCGAAAGTTTAATCGAAGATGGAAAGTCCCAAAGTGATCTCCGTCAAGGCGTAACCTTAGAAGTTTTCGGAGAAGGTATGTCTTGGGGACCACTCAACGATCCACTCAAAGCCTCTATGAAAAAAAACCAAGGTGATATTCAATACGAAATCACTTGGACGACTTTGGGTGAATACCTTCAATTTCTGGAAGACAAAGGGATTTCTACCAACATAGCCTCTTTTATTGGAGCTACGACCCTTCGGGTAAACGCAGTGGGTTATGATGACAGAGTACCCAATGTGGAGGAATTAGAATTGATGAAGGACTTGGTGCACCAAGGAATGAAAGAAGGAGCCATGGGCATTGGGTCTTCGCTAATTTACGCACCCGCTTTTTACTCCTCTACCGAGGAACTCATCGAAATCTGTAAAGTTGCTGCGGATTACGGTGGTATGTATATTTCCCACATGCGAAGTGAAGGGAATAAACTGCTGGAAAGCTTAGACGAACTTTTGACAATCGCCAATGAAGCAGGAATTCCCGCGGAGATCTATCACCTGAAACAAAGCGGAAAAAAGAACTGGGGAAAACTCGATAGGGTGATCCAAAAAATAGATTCCGCTCGAGCCAAAGGACTAAAAATAACTACCGATATGTACACCTACACCGCAGGAGCAACAGGCCTTGACGCCTCCATGCCTCCCTGGGTTCAAGAAGGCGGATTGGAACAGTGGATTCAACGGCTTAAAGATCCCCAGATTCGCAAACGTGTCATTGAAGAAATGCAAACTGATACTGACGAATGGGAAAACCTGATGCGAGCTGCGGAATCTCCAGACAAATTAATTCTGGTAGGTTTTAAAAACGACAGCCTTAAATATTTAACAGGGAAAACCCTTACCGAAGTAGCAAAAATAAAAGGAAAAAGCCCTGAGGAGACCGCCATCGATTTGGTCATCCAAGACGGGAGCAGAGTGGGTACCGTCTATTTTTTGATGGACGAGGAAAATGTCAAACGACAGATTCAACTGCCTTATATGAGTTTTGGATCGGATGCGGGTTCCCTTGCTACTGAAGGGGTATTTTTAAAAAACAGTACTCACCCTCGTGCTTTTGGAAATTTTGCGCGATTATTGGGAAAATACGTTCGTGATGAACAGATAATCCCAATGGAAGAAGCCATTTATAAACTTTCAGGTTTGCCCGCTACCAACCTAAAAATTAAAGAAAGAGGTTTTTTAAAAGAAAACTATTTTGCAGATGTAGTGGTGTTTGATCCAAAATCCATTCGCGATTTTGCCACCTTTGAAAACCCCATGCAGTACGCTACAGGGGTAGAACAGGTTTGGGTCAACGGGACACATGTACTGGAAAATGGAACCCATACGGGTGCCTTTGGAGGCCGATTTGTAAAAGGCCCCGGTTATCAAAAACAATAAACACTAACGATTTTCAAATGAAAAAACTTTTTTTACTCTTTTTGCTCCCCTTGGGAATGTATGCTCAAACCAAAGCCCTTGTAGGCGGAACCTTAATCGACGGATACGGAAATGAACCACTAAAAAACAGTGTGATTTTGATTGAAGGGGAAACCATTGTCAAAGTAGGAACAGTGGACAATACCTCCATTCCCGAAGGAGCAGAGGTCATTTCTACAGAAGGAATGAGCGTGCTTCCGGGATTGTGGGACATGCATGTTCACCTGATGATCACGGGTCATTCCGATTACAGCTATTGGGACAAAACCTATTTACCCATTTTTGGCAATGTCATCATGCCAGCTTCGGCACATCAATTACTGCTGGCAGGAGTGACCAGTGCACGAGATTTAGGAGGTCCCTTAGAAGCCAGTTTAGAGGTGCGAGATGCCATCAACGCGGGCAAACTTCCCGGTCCTACTATGTACATGAGTGGTCCCTTTATCCAAAAAGAACCGTATCCAGGAACCGAGGCCTTCCGATGGGGAGTCAATGGAGAAAAAGACGCTAGGGCAAAAGTCAGAAAATTAGCTCAAGCGGGTGTAGATTGTATCAAAATGATAGACCAAGATCAAATGACGATGGAGGAAGTTCGAGGAGTTGTAGAGGAAGCACATAAAAACAACTTAAAAGTCGTTGCCCATTCACATCGTCCAGAAGAAATTCGCTTAGGCATTAAAGCGGGAGTGGACAATTTTGAGCACACAGGACTTTCTTCCTCACCAGCCTATCCTGCTGATGTGATGGAACTAATCAAAGAGCGGACGGCAAAAATGAATTTAGGACCCTTGTATTGGACTCCAACGATCGAGGTTCTTTTTAACCACGATTATGTTGTCAATAATCCTGAAAGCTTAGACAATGATAGCTGGCATTTGGACTTACCCGATTCCATAGTTCAAGACATCCAACAATCCATCAGTAAACCTGGGGAACTTCCTTATTTTCAACTCACTTCGATCAGAAAGCCCACCTTAAAAATCAAATTCAATCAACTTAAAGAGTCTGGGGTAGTCCTACTAATTGGAACCGATAGTGGCGTACCCATGAAGTTTCACTCTCAAAGTACCTGGAATGAACTGGATATTTGGGTAAGTGAACTAGGCATACCTCCTTTGGAAGCGATAAAATCAGCAACCTATTGGCCCTCTAAATTTATGGGAGTCGAAAATAAAGTAGGCACCGTAAGTGTGGGAAAACAAGCTGATATCATTGCGGTAAAAGGAGATGTACTGCGTTACATTTCTTTGTTACAAAAAGTGGACATTGTGATGAAAAAAGGGGAGGTTTACAAGAATAGCTTACAAAATTAAATCTCAGTCGACTTCACAGGTCTCTGAAGTATCATTCAAATGGATGATTTTCCATTGGTTACCATTCAAAAAAAGGGTAAACTGATTAATCTCATAAAGGGAAAATTTTCCGTCCAAATAGAAGCGAAATGTCACCCAAACGTTAGCCAGGTTCGCCGTTTGTTATTCCCAAGGCCTCTTTCAATACGTGAGTATCTGGGCGACTTGCTACGCGGTAGATGAAATTTGAAATGTCTTGCAGAATGGGTACTGTTTTTCATTCTCGATAACTTGCTCTTTGTATCATTGCCGTTTTCGAAAACGCATTTCGAAGAACTGTCGCCTTTTTGTTGTAAAAAACTTCAAAAAAGTCTTCAATTACTCTAAAGGGAATCATGAACTGTTGTTATTGTTCAGAGGAAAGTAGTATACCTCATAAAATTAAAATTAGTATTCTCATGGTTCTATCATTAAAATGTTAAAGACCTTTTGTTAACCTACTCTTATTATCTATTGATCTCAATGCACCTAAAATGAATAGAAGAGATTTTAAAAAGGAGAACACTTCATGCTTCTTGAGAACCGATTAGCTTATATCCCGCTTGAATTCTATCTAGTTTATTATATTAAACTAATCTGAAGTCCTCTGATCAAATTGAAGAATGGAGTATGTTTTATGCAAATACTTTAGGATTTAGAGTAATTATCTGCTGGTGCTAAAATAAAAAACCCTCACCAAATGTGAAGGTTTTTTATTTATTTAACAAATTAAAAATTAATTAATATTTTCATTTGCTTGAATTTCAGAAATTGTAATTGGAAAGAATGAGCCTGGAGAATTTGTCGCAGGTGAGGTGGGTATCCAATATTCTGATGGACTTCCAAATCGATAATGGTCTGAAAGTCTTCTACCTTGCAAGAAAAGATTTACTCTTCTAGTATGCTCAAGCATATCATTTGCATCAATCTGTCCAGCATAATTTGTTAATCCGTCTAGCGCTCTAATTTTATTAATATGAGCTGTAAACGTAGCATTATCTCCACCCGCTAAAGCACTCTCAGCAATGATTAAATGCATTTCTCTACCAGAAACTATTGGATACTCTGGATATAATCCGTTACCATCCGCATCTGTGAAATTTTTCACATGGATATATAATGCTGGATCAGGGACGTTATCTATCGGATCTAATAATGAAATTGTAGTTGCAGGATCATCATCAGTGAATGAAGCTGGTTTTAAACCATCAGTAATCACGTATGTATCTGAGAGTCTCATTTCAAGACGGCCATTTACTTCACCGGCGATATCTAAACCACCAACTGTCTCTGGAGCTGCTCCCGAAGTTATTATATTAACAGAAAAATCATCACCAAGTTCTGCTAGGGCTTCCTTCGCTAATGTAACAGCAGCAGAAGAATTAACTAAAGGACTGGTAGTATTTACAGGGTTTGTTTTGGCCCAAATACCTTTTGAAAATAATACTCTCGCCTTTGTTGCAACTAGTGCTGATGTTAATCCAGCATTTAATGCTAAAGCTTTATTAATATAACCCTCAGCGGTATCATAAAGACTTCCCATATTTGCTGCTCCAACGGGTACGCCTGCCTCTGTTTTGGCAGAACCTATCACAAAATCATCGAACATATCTGCAATTACCATATAAGATATGGCACCATACCAATAAGCCCTTGCTAAATCAGTTTTATTAGATGGGCTAAAGGCGTTTGATGTACTAAATTCTTCACCATAACTAATTACGGTATCAGCCCAATATCGCGATTCTGCAACAAATGGAAAGGCTGCATCAACAAATTCGTTGTTAATATTATCAACATTTCCCCAATTGAGCTGTTGCCACGCATCTCGCGATCCACACCAGACCATTTCATCACTCGCTACAGAATAGGGAGCAAGAATATTTCCATAAGCTCTTAAAAGCACACCTTCAAGACCATTGACCATGGGAGAAAATGCTGTAATGTCAAGTTGATCTTCTCCTAAACTGTTTGGGTTGTTAGCATCTAAACTACAACTCACAAACAATAAACAAGATATGGTTAAAATAAATAAATTTTTCATTGTATATATTTTTTTCATTGTTTTCATATTAAAATCCTACTTTAAGGGTGATAATGAATTGTTTTGGAACAGGCCATCCAAAGGCTGAAATACCTTGCCCAAAATTTTGGTCCAATGTACTTCCACTTCCTCTACCGACAAAGTTTATTCTAGGATCTACACCTTGGTAACCAGTAAACAATGCTATGTTCCTTCCTGAAATACCAATGTTAGCTCTACTAAATTTGAAAGTATCTAAAATACTTCCGGTAAATCTATAATTTAAACTTAACTCGTTCCAACTAATAAAATCAGCTTTTTGGAAAGTGTTTAGACCTGAAAAAGGCGCCAAAGCTAATGTATTGTTAACCCAATCATCCAAAGCATCAACTCTTACAGATGGATCATTTTGAGGATTAAAACTAGCATCAACACCACCAGTAGCATAATCTCTTATTGTACGAGCTGATGTTGGTAAATTACGTCCAATTGCACCATTTGCTTGTCGGAAAGCATCTGTTAAATTATTAATAACAAAATTTCCTGCTTTGTACTCGAATGTAGTACTCAACGTAAAGTTTTTAAATGTTAAAGAACCTCCAAAAGCTCCAGTCCAGTCAGGAGTTGACTTTCCAAGATAGTGATCTAAATAGTCTCCATCTCCGTCTTCATCTGCAAGAAGTACACTTCCCGTTCCAATTGAAGTAGGAACACTACCAACAGTATCCGGAGTTTGTCCAGTAAAATAAGAAACCAACTGATCTCTGGTATCGGGTAGTCCATCTGAATTGGCAATGTCCACGGGGAGCTGGTTTGCTCCAACTTCAGCTAATTTGGCTCCGAAGTTTGCTCCAGGAGCATATCCTTCAATCAAGAAGTTACGGTATCTTGGATAAGAACCACCTACTTTTAATGGTGGAGCACCTCCCAAACTTTCTACCTTGTCTCTGTAATAAGCTCCATTAACATATAAGTTTAGTTGAATATCAGAAGTCCTGATCACTGTTCCACTAAGACTCATTTCCATACCGTGAGCTGATAACAAACCAATATTTGTTAACTGTGAATTTCTAAATCCTCCAGATAATGGATACTGTCTTGCATATAAAGCGTCTTCAGTAACGCGATCAAAATATGTAATTTCTAAGCTTAATTTGTCATCTATTAATCCAGCTGTAAAACCTGCTTCCCATTCTTTAGAAATTTCAGGCTTTAGGTCTGAGTTACCTAGATTATTTGGTGCAATACCAGCTCCAGTTGCAGATGATAATGCCAAGTAAGTGGTTAATGAATCAAAGGCACCAGGCTGAAGTCCAGACCATCCGTAAGATCCTCTAAGTTGAAGAGAACTTATGGGGCCTATATTTGACCAACTCTCTGAGTCGGAGGGAACGAAGGAACCGGAGACTTTTGGATAGAATGCAGTATTGAAATCACTACCAAAAGCAGAATTTGCATCTAATCTAGCTCCAAGAGTAACAAACATTATATTACTAATACCAATCTGCTCTTGTGCAAATATACCAGCAGTTTTTATTTCTTCAAAAAATTCGAAAATATTTAAGACTCCTGCCGCAGATGAAACCTCAAATCCAGGACCAGGAAAATTCGTTCCTTGTGTTCCTATTAGTTTAGTTTCTTGTGAAACATACTGTCCACCTAAAATAAGATTAGAAGTAATACTAGATCCAATATTATTGTTAAATGAAACTTTGAATTCAGCAGTTTGAGCTAGATAATCTCTAGTGTCATTGGACAATCTTCCTTGTGGATTATTTGAAGAAAAACCATCGATATTCCACCCGAAAGGTGTGAAATTAGTACTTGACTGACTGACGAAGTTTAGTCCAAATGTACCATCAATTTTTATCCAATCAGTTGGATACCAGTTCATACCAATACTACCATTATAATTATTAACATCTGAACCGAAAGCAAGTTGAAGTGTTTCATCCACCGTTGCAAAAGCTATTGTTCCTGTCGTATTGTTTTCTTGTACAAGTTCCGGTTTACTAAATTGAGCTAAGGATCCTACTCCATAAATGTTATTACCATTTTCTGCAGTAGCATTATATCTTGAAGTAAAACCTTGAGTTAATCGGATGTTGAACTTATCATTAGGATTAATATTTAAATTCAAATTAAATTGGGCTAATCGATCAATATCCTCTGCCTTTGTTTTCTGGCCCTCTAAATAACCTGTTCTTTCTTTACCTCCAAAGGGGCCATCAGTATAGGAATATCGAGCAGATGCGAAATAAGTAATTTTATCTGACCCTCCAGAAACATCGGTAGTTATCGTATTCTGGATACCTGTTTCATAAAGATCCTCCATTGCGTTAAAAGATATTAATTCGTAAGGTCTAACAGTTTGTCCAAGTATACTAGACATTTCAGAAGCTCTTGAAGCACTATTGGTAAAACCAGTGTTATCAGGAACAACTCCCATCGGGTAGTTTATAAATCCCTGAGTTGCTTTAAAACCAAATTTTGGAGCCCCACTGGCCCCTTTTTTAGTAAAAATTTGAATAACTCCATTACTTGCCTCAGTTCCAAATAAAGTAGCTGCAGAAGCACCTTTAAGAATTTCAACTCTTTCTATAGATTCAGGGTTGATGTCATCCAATCGAGAAGGAGATCCTCCACCTGAACTAACAAAACCCCCACCGTAACCACCTCCACGGTCAACTCGAATTCCATCAACAATTACAATTGGTTCATTTAACTGTGATAATGAAGCATTACCCCTAATTCTAATTTGAGAACCCTCACCAGTCAAACCTCCGGAGGGGAAAGCAACAATACCCGGCTCTCTACCTTGAAGCAAATCCGAAAAAGAATTAATTGGAAGTTGTTCGAGGCTAGCTGCTGTTATGGAGCCTATACTATTACCTAACTGTTTTTTAGAAACAGGTGCCCCAGTTCCCGTAACAACAATTTCGTTAAGTTCTGAAGCGGAAAAACTGATTTGGAGATCTTGATTTACATCAGATGATCCAATTGATAATGCTTGTGAGAGTCTAGAATATCCTGTATAGGAGACTTCTAGAACATAATCTCCAGCATCCAGATTATTGATAATATAATTCCCATCAAAATCTGATACGGTCCCCTTGTTTGTTCCCTGAACAAGCACGGTAACACCCAACAGGGGCTCCCCTGTGTCAGCATCGGTAATGGATCCAGAGATCGATTGCTGTGCAAATGCTATTACTGGAATCAAAAATGCCCAAAGTACTAAATGAAATTTCAGTTCTATAAATTTAAGATGTAACATATATATATGTATTTAAAAATTTTGTTTAAATATATTGTTTTTTTTTAACTCACAAAAAAAAGAAACAAACTAAGGTGCTTTTATTTTGATTTGAATCATTTTTGTAACCCTGTAACTATAGAATACTAAATGACGTGTAATAAAACTACAGACTTCAGAACCATTTACCTTAATCACACAGGTACAGACTCCCTAGAAATGCAAACCTATAATGCTGGACACTTGAAATAAGCTATGGAAGTTGAAAACACAGGTTACCGTATTTTAGGTCGTGTAGCAATTAATCATCGAAATTAACGCAATAGATTTTTCATATCAACTTGTGGATATAGATGGAGGTGCTTGCTTTGAGAGCTAATTCCACCGCCATGGGGTAAGGAAATACTGCTACTAGTTTTGCGCAAAGCATTATTGGAATGTATAACACTTTATTGATTGGTGTGAATCAAACTGGTTTTGATTCATCGGATCCTCTCTTTGTGATTGGGAATGGAACAGGCGGTTTACAGGCAGCTAAATCTGATGTATTAGCGGTACTTAAAATGGGAATACAGCCCTCATTGGAACATAAACTGTTAATGTTTCTATTTCTACTGCAACATCAGGAACCCTTGGCCCTGACTATGTTTTTGAAAGGTATTATGAGTGGGTTTCGGAATGCAATCAAGGCTATTCGCTTCCAAGTTTGAGTGAGATAGAGGTTTTTGTAAAAGCCAACAAACACTTGCCAGGAGTGCAAAGTAGATCCGATATTAAAGAAAAAGGAAGCTGG
>ERZ807291.5050-NODE-5050-length-16924-cov-6.632462_pt1 | contig 16924 bp, 16 predicted proteins | sample MGYA00521257_ERZ807291 | MGnify/ENA primary metagenome ERZ807291 (study PRJEB31413, sample SAMN03169783) | marine metagenome | biome: Marine; feature: Water; material: Subsurface seawater | place: North Sea | collected 2011-04-28 | depth 1 m m ... | reverse complement strand
AAAAGATACCACCGACGAAAGATAATTTTCAATACTACTCCCAAATTCAATATCACTAGTAATATTATATTTAGCACTATGCGCAAGTATCCCACCAAATTGGATAGGATAAATCTTAGGTAGACTGAAAATTATAAAATCACCTACCAATCCCATGTTGCACCTATCAGTATTCGCCAGATAGGAATGACAAGCATCCTCAATAATTGGCAAATTATATTTCTTTAAATATTGCAAATCTCGAAACGGATAACCAAATTCATGATTTACAAAAAGAGCTGCGGTATTAGATTGAATCTTTCTAGACCAACGACAGACCTTTTCTATTTCTTTAGTAACACAACCACTAATGTACATATTACCACTGGTAGTCATGATAGTTACGCAGTCATCACGATTAAGATCTAACGCCTCTAGTGCTAAAGCAATTCCTTTCTTTCCTGACTTAGTATAACACCACTTTCTGCCTTCAAAACGATTATTCAAATTTTTTATGATATTCGCACCATTAGGCAAGCCCGAATTCTTACCAATATCACTCGTCCGAAAAGGACTAATACGATAACTAGGTGAATAAAATTTATCCGGGTCCAACACAAATCCTGATGTAAATTCAAGCTCTGGTATTTTTTTCAAACTAACAGCTCCATATACCAACCTCTCTTGCAAAGACTTTCTTTATTATAAAAATATCAACATTAATTTTCTATAAAAATTCTGATTGAGTTAAGTAGGATCTTTATCTTTTTCAACTATCAAATTTTTCATTTCAACCTTAAAATAAAATCTGCCTTGAGTGATTCTGAAAATCCAAGATTATGCTTAAACTGCATTAATCCATAATTGGGTTCACCATCAATTGTTGATATACCCACATCAAGCAAAATAAACTCATTTTCTTGACAAAATTCATATATCTTTGACGCCAGTAATGCGATAGGACTGTAAGTTGTGACATCGGCCCTATCTCCCCAGTAGAAGACATACATGATTGAGTCGGTTAGAGTCATACATACAGCTGCTGCAACCATAGAAGAGCGGGTAGAATCTCTATAAACAGAAAACAAGTGAATTTTTTTAGGAAAGAGAGTTAACATTTTCTCTAATTGTGAAAATGACATAGAAACTTTTAATTCCAAACGTGCTCTACTATCCTTTATTACTTCATAAACCTCATCAAACCTCTCATGGTCAGTTTTTTCACAAATAAATTTACCCTTAATGCTCTTACGAATGCGTTTAACATTACCGTAGTCAAGTCGTTCTAAAAATGGTCGCTTGTCAACAACCAAATCAAAATTGATCTCATGTGAGTCTAAAATAAAACCCTGTCTTTTTAACACGTTAAACATTATCGAGAACAAAGATAAATCATGGCTTGCCGGGGCACATCTAATTCGAAGTGAACGAGCCCCTCTTGATTTTAGAAAATCAGAAAGCAAACTTATAAATTTTTCAACTTTTGCAAACCTGACTTTCCCATTCAGACCTAAACCGCCAAATGTACCACGCTTTGGGCTTGAGAAAATATCCGTATTAATTTCATAAATTGCGATGGTTAAGAAAACCTTCATATCACTTTGACGCACCAATTGTGCATAAATATCATTTGGTGACTTAGTATGGATGTTGAAATATTCAGGATCATTAAAAAGATGATTACCAGTTGCTATATGAAAATAATTAATTTTAATTTCGTACTTTTCATCAAATGGAATTAAATGTTGTAACAATGTCTGGCCACAAATTCTTAAATTACTATCTAAAATTTCACTCATTAGCTTGTCTTTTCGTATAATTTTGAGTGGTCATTCATGTAGTCCAATATAATTATAGATTAATTCTTGAGCCTACAAGTCAAACTAACGTTACTCTATTTCTACACCATGACATTAATCGGTTAGGAGTATAGTTAATATTTTTATTGTAGGATAAGAATGTAATAATCATTTACCATGATTATTACATTCAAATGTTATTTGAATTTAAACTTAGAATGATCATGCGATATTTAATCTAATTGCCATTGCTGGCACCCATTTTATCTATATAAAAATAACTGAATAACTCCAATTTAATTACATTTGTTATCACAAAAACTTACTCAATTAAACTTACATCCGCAGATTTTAAGAAAAGCATATTCTTAATCACATTTAATATAAAAACTTAAAATCTATTCAGTATTATCAAAATCAGCTACGCCATAGGTTTACAATAAATTACTTAACGTCTCTCAACATTATTTTGACAGGTTATCTTTCATAAAAAATTCTCATAAAATCTTTAAAATAATGAAATTCATGCTCTAGATAGAGTTTCCCATCCCGCAGGGATATTACATAAAAACCACCCTCTTCCAGATATAAATCGGAAACTGAATTTTCAAACATATTATCTTTAACGACACTATTGTGTGCAGATACAATAACATTTCCTTCTGATGAAACTTGTAACGAACTGTAAAACTTTTTAAGTTTTTCAGTTCGGTCTTCATTTCCCTCATTATATGGCCCAGCATGGACTAATAAACGGTTTTGAGCCTGATAACCACCAAAAGCCAATTCAGCTGTTTGCCGTGCTCTACAAGAGACAGAACTCACTACATAAGATATTGGAAGACCAATATGCACAATATGTTCACCCATTGCTCTCGCTTGGATTTTTCCTCGAGCATTTAAACATACGGCTTGAGCAAAATATTCGTTCTCTGCATACCTGCTTTCATCAAGACCATTATCGTGTAAATCACTTTCAAGAACATCATACTTTTGTACATCGATCCACTTGTCGCGTTCTGCATGTCTAAAATGAAGTATGTATCCACCCTTTAAAATTTCTTTTGCCCAATATACATCTGCCTCTGGCACAGCGTATTTCTTATCATCTGAATTTATATTTATACCAAGCTTAGTTGTTATTCTTTCTTTTTCTGAATATAAATATACCGCTGACGAAAGAGTGACTAAAACTGCTACCAAAGATATAATACAATAATACAAAAGTGTTTTTATTACCAATTTATTTTTCATCAAGGATACTCCTGTTCAAAAAATTGTTTTTCCGCAGTGTCAACTTTATCATATCCAACACTATCATGCTATTATAAAATAAATAAACTACAATCAATGGCATTGAGATTTTCTCGCTATAATCAATCCACAACTTACTTCTTTATTTTGCTCTAGTCGACCAATTTCTATTTCGTGAATTTTAATATTATCAAAGTAATTTTTGACTGTTTCACTAATATAATCAAGCGAATGCTCCATTGTTAATTTAGAATTCATACGATAATTATGACTACAAATATCGAAAGTAAATATAAATACTCCATTGTTAGATAAGCAATTATTTATAGACTCTAGTAGTCTTTTTAACTTAATATCATCAAAGAATTGAACAACTGAACAGGCGTATATTAAATCAAATATCCTAGTTTCCTTATTTAAATATTCTTGAATATCTTCACAATGAAGCTCATTGTAAACCTTTTTTTCGTTGGCTATTTCAAGCATCTTTTCAGACAAATCAACACCTATTAGAGAAGTTAATTTACTATGTATCTTTGATCCGACTAATCCACTTCCACAGCCCAAATCTAAGCAATCTGGAAATGCATCTTTTGCTATAAGGTCATTCAAGGTAGATAACATTAAACCCAATTCGCCATCTTCAAAACGAGCAGACTCTTGAGTTTTCTCATACCGGATGCTTGAATTATTAAAGCGCCTTTTTACAAACGAACTGGATACTTTTGGTTCCTTCAAAAGTTTAAAATGTGCCAAGGCCTCAATAATCCCATAAGATTTGGCAAATTCATCTTCAAGAATAGTCGAACGAAAACTTATCCCATACACAATTTTTAAAAACTTCGATTTATAAAATTTAACAATCAAAAGTTGAAATAAACGCTTCATTTTCTCCCTGACTTACCTTTTCTTACTCTGGCTTAAATCTATTAAAACAAATTACTATTCAGTAGCAATATCAGCATTGATGTATCCTGTTCTGTTTTCGATGTTTCAATACATTTTTTAAGTATCAAAACTATATCGTTTCATTTCTCTAACATTTTCAAGATTTTTATATAAATTTAAATGATAAAAATATGAAATATACTTATTAATATCAAACATATTTAAAAATTTATTCAATGCAAAATTTTACTGCTAAACCTTTAAGAATTCCAAGTATCCACATACATTTTAGCAATTTTTATGTAGTCATGATGATTAACAACAAAATCTCTAGTTTCTTTTCCAATTTTTTCCACCAAAGATAAATCCAGGAGAATTTTCTCTATCTCCATTACAATATTACTCACGCAAGGTTTAATATTAATCACTGGTGCTGATGATAATCCAAATGCCGACAAAGCCTCCCTCTCTAAACCTGTCATCACTATCTTGCCCTGAGCCATGGAATAAAGAGCATTCATTCCATATGAATATGAGCTAGCTTGATCAACTATAATATTTGATTTTGAAATTACCTTTAGATATTCTTCAAGAGGTAAGTTCCCTTCAATTATCAACTCTATTTTATCCGGATATTTTTTTCTGAGGATCTCAAAAGCTTCCTCAATAAACCGCGTGCCTTTCAGGCCATAACGTGTCAATCCATGAAAAACTATTAACTTACCTCTAACTGAATTTTTGAAATAATTAATTTTCTTATGATTTATTGGCAGTGGAATGATATTTTTTAAATTTCCTTGATCTTGATATCCAAGACTGTGATCGTAACATATAGGGATAACACCATCTACTAAATCTGCTATTTTTTTATTAAAAATCAAGGATTTTTCACTCATGAATTTACATTCTTTAGATGAGAATTCATATTTTAAAGTGTCTGGTATTGGGGTATATTCAAGAAATTGACTAATCCTTTGAAAATAAAAGGCGTCAGCGCCACAAGCAGAAAGAAAAAACTTTTTATTTTGTTTTTTTATTGTTTTTAAAAAAAAATTTAACGGAAAGCCTCGAAAATCAAAAACGAATGGATTTATCAATTGGACAACGTCAAAATCTTTGAACCGCGGTAGGGAAATTAAGGGACGAATTCGATTCTCAATTTTACCAATAACCCCTGATGCTTTGGCATCAAAGGAAATATCAGTAGACTTTATTTTTTTATATCCATCTGAAAATGAGGCTAAAATTACCTCATGACCTAAATCTTCAAGTCCATCTTTAAGGTTAGTATAAAACCCACTAAACTCACCCAATAGTAATATTCTCATTTTTAGTTTCCTGCACTCTCAGCATTAATATTTATTACTCAGCTAACCAAAAAATTTAAATTAAAAATGATTATTCAAAATAACTCTCAAAAGGAAAATATATTTAAAAATTATTGATAACTTTACATATATAAAGTGCTTGCTGTTCTGAAACATGCATACCAATTGGTAAGCTAACTACTTCTTTATGTAAAATCTCTGTAAGTGGATATGACCCAAAATTCATTTCTTTAAACGCAGTTTGCTTATGTGGGGCAATTGGATAATGTATCAAAGTATCTATTTGAGCTGCTTTTAAGAAAGACATAAAGCCCTCACGGTTTTTCGATCTAACCACATACAGATGAAACACATGGCTACCATCATTCGTATAAACTGGAGATTTTATGGAAAGATTTGTAATTTTATTATTGTAAATCTTAGCAATCTTTCTTCTATGCAAAATTTCTAAGTTCAAATACTTTAACTTAACCCCTAACACAGCGGCTTGGATCTCATCCAACCTACTATTTACGCCCTTTAACAAATTGTGGTATTTTATTTTACTTCCGTAATTTGCTATTACTCGGACAGTCTCTGCAAGCGATTTATCAGATGTAGTTATGCATCCAGCATCTCCTAGAGCACCGAGATTCTTACCAGGATAAAAGCTAAATCCACTAGCATGTCCCCAAGAACCTGCTAACTTATTTTGCGTATGGGCACCATGCGCCTGAGCAGAATCTTCTAATACAAGCAAATTGTATTTCTCCGAAAGAGCCATTATCCTAGGCATATCAGCAATTTGCCCATAAAGATGTACTGGGAGTATAACTCGAGTTTTGCTCGTAATTGCACGCTCTATTTTTTCAGGTGAAATATTAAACGATCCTTCATCAGGCTCTACTAAAACAGGTGTTAAATTATTTTGCGTGACAGCAAGTATTGTGGCAATATAGGTATTCGCTGAGACTATAACTTCGTCTCCCTCACAAATTTTTCCTAGTTCAATCCAGGCTCGTAAAACTAAAATTAACGCATCCAATCCATTAGCAACACCTATACAGTAGTCACTTCCACAATACTTAGCGAATTCTTTTTCAAATGAACCTATCTCTGAACCACGTACATACCAACCAGAATCTAATACGCGAGTGAAAGCATTTAATAACTCTTCCCTGTATCGTTCATTTGAATTTTTTAAATCCAAAAATGGAATTATCTCGTTCATATTAAAACTCATTGCTACTTTTACTTATAAATACAGACAATATTGAACAAATTTATGTTAGCCAAAATAAATTGACATTTAAATAAATTGTTAACATTGTTAATCAAATATTTCTAATCACTAATATAGTCATTTTCTTGATTTGGAGCGTCAACTATGACAAGCAAGACGCAGTCTTCACTAAAATTATGCATTTCACGCCATATTAACTCATTTACAATAAGGCCCGAGAAAACTGCCACCAACCATACCTTCTCTCGATCTTTCCTATCGTCTAAAACAATTCGGTACCTGCCTTTAAGGCACACTGATTATCGTATTAAACTCAAAGATTATTTCTCTCCAGCCAACCGCAGAAGATAGGAGCCATAGCCACTATTACTTAACCGCTTGCCCTGCTTGACCAGATCATTTACTGTTATCCATCCTTGGTGATAAGCAATTTCCTCTAAACAAGCTACCTTCAGGCCTTGGCGATGCTCCAAAGTCTGAACGAAAGTACTTGCTTCCAGTAAACTATCGTGTGTTCCAGTATCTAGCCACGCAAAACCACGTCCAAGCAATTCAATCGATAACTTATTTTTTGAAAGGTAAACTTGATTGATACTAGTAATCTCTAATTCCCCTCGATTTGAAGGCTTTATCGATTTTGCGATATTTACGACATCATTATCATAAAAATACAAGCCTGTAACGGCGTAATTGGACTTAGGTTTCTGAGGTTTCTCTTCTACTGACAAGACAGCCATATTTTCATCAAACTCAACAACACCAAAACATTTTGGATCTTTTACCATGTAGCCAAAAATAGTTGCTCCATCTTGATGTTCGACTAGTCGCCTAAGAACCGGTGTGAACCCCTGACCATAAAAAATATTGTCTCCTAAAACCAATGCTACGTTATCAGCACCAATAAAATCTGCTCCCAGAATAAACGCTTCAGCAATGCCCTTGGGTTCATCTTGTATTTTATAAGAAAAAGAAATTCCAAAAGCGTCGCCATTGCCAAGTAATCTTTTAAAGGCAGCAAAGTCATTCTGAGTGGTGATAATTAATATATCTCGAATCCCAGCAAGCATAAGAACCGAAATAGGATAGTAAACCATTGGTTTATCATAAACTGGCAGTAACTGTTTTGATACTCCAAACGTCAATGGGTTCAATCTTGACCCTGTACCACCAGCAAGTACTATTCCTTTCATTTTAAAATCACTTCCTTAAAGTTGTTCGATGGCAGAGTACCAATCCTTATTATTAATGTACCACAAAATTGTTTTTCGAATACCAGATTCGAACGTTTCTTCCGGGATCCAATCTAAATCTGCAGCAATTTTACTCGCATCTATCGCATAACGTCGATCGTGACCGGGTCTATCCGCTACATAAGTAATCTGAGTGCTATATGAACCAGTGTCTAATGGTATTATCTCATCTAACAAATTACAAATCAGATGAACCACCTCAATATTAGTTTTTTCGTTATGACCTCCAATATTGTAGGTTTCACCAACAGCGCCTTCGCTTAAAACTTTAAATAAGGCACGCGCATGATCTTCCACATACAACCAGTCTCTCAACTGATTACCATCCCCATAAATAGGGAGTGGCTTCCCATTTAGTGCATTAAGTATTACCATGGGAATTAATTTTTCAGGAAAATGGTAAGGACCATAGTTATTAGAGCAGTTCGTTATTACTATTGGCAATAAATAAGTTCGATGCCATGCCCGAACTAAATGATCTGAAGCAGCCTTTGATGCAGAGTAAGGAGAACTCGGCGCGTAAGGTGTATCTTCTGTAAAAGGCTCAGCGTCATTCTCCAGATCACCATAAACTTCATCTGTCGAGATATGATGAAATCTAAATGAAACTCTACAAATTTTGTCTAAACTCTCCCAATATAGTCTGGTGGCCTCAAGCAAATTATAAGTACCTATAATGTTAGTTTGAATGAATTCATCAGGGTTAGTTATTGATCTGTCCACATGGCTTTCAGCCGCCAAATGCATGACAGCATCAGGCTTGTGAGACAAAAAAATACCATCAAGCTTACAACGGTTAGCAATGTCTACCTGCTCAAATATATACCGCGGATTATTAGAAACTTCACTTACATTCAATAGATTTCCCGCATAAGTTAGCTTATCAATATTGATAACACTATTGTTTGTATTCTGTATCAAATATCTAACAACAGCAGACCCTATGAATCCTGCACCACCGGTGATTAAAATTTTCATGTTATTTTATTTTTTTGATTCATATTTATAACAATTCAAGAAACGCTTTTAAGAATTAATTATTCTGTATTCTTTGATTAATAAGGTACTGAGCAAATTTAAAATCAAACTCCGTATCAATGTCTACTGATTCTTCAGCAGTTGATTCATATAAATAAGGGTTTGAAGAGATCACATATCTATTCTTGAGCATTTCTTCCTTTTTGGCCACAAATAATGCTCCCGATACAAAATAATAATTCTTTAAATATTGAGAGTACCTATGCCATGGTCCCCATGAGTAATTGACCGGAGTAGCTCGCTCATCAAGAATATATTCTTTGCATGGTGAAACCGCAACCAATCCATTTTCCTGCCCAGTATCTAAATTAAGATAGTAGCGTTTGAGACAACTGTTAAACAAGTCAAATAGAGGTGATGTAGTGTGGCACCAAGCAATATGTGTATCATCAGACACAGGGATTGAGTTAACGACCTCAAATATCACATCGCTCCATGGCGTAACATTGTTACACAAAGAGATATCCCTCTGAATAAATTTAACCCCATGGACCTCACTGCATTTTTTTGCATCAGGAGAATCACTTGAAATATAAATTTCATCAAAAACATTTGCTGTTTTTAACTGCTCAATTTTTATATCTAACAACGATCGATCGCCATCAAAAGGTCTGAAGTTTTTTTGCTTAACTCGCTCAGACGTATGCTTTACAGGAATAATTGCCACAGTTTTCACAGTTACGCTCCTAGCTTTTCAAGAGAATCCACATATTGTATTTGGTCTAATACTCGCATTGAATAGCCTGCTTCATTATCATACCAAAGAACCAACTTCAAAAGATTACCCCCGATCACAGAGGTCCAGCGACTGTCAACAACTGCGGAGTGGCGATTGTTCACAAAATCAAGGGATACTAATGGATCAGACATAATCTGCAGTATTGCCCACTTTTGGTTTCTTTTAAATTCATTAAGAATGCCATTAACGTCTTCAACAGAAACATCTTTGGATAAATTCAAAGTCAAATCTGCACTTCCAACAATCGCTGTTGGCGTGCGATAAGAAAAAGAACCTATAGACTCTTCTTTTATTCGGCTTAAAACCTGCGTGGTTGCTGTTATTGCGGAAGTCGGCTTTGGGATCAAATTCCCAACGACCGATCTACCTAAAGCATAGTGATGATAAATTTCGCCAGGCACAGACCAACTGCTTGATGAACCATCCATCAAATTTTGATAATTAAGCCATGGATGTAAAGTAGTAACATGACCAGCCCTAATTCCAATCTTTTTGTCGAGTAATTCCATTATCGGCGCTATCGCAGTTGCATCACAAATACTTGTAGCTATAATTTTATGTTTTTTAATGTCGATTAGATTTTCATTGCAACCCAAAACCATAGTAAAATCAACATTTTCACCTGGCGCATGCGTAACAAAAACTCGTCGACACAAATTGTCTTTTATTAATGCGTGACAATCGATCAAATTAGATTTTAGTCCAGTAGCCTCTATGACGTAATCTACATCATAATCACTCCAAGGAACATCTGAAATTTTAGCAAAGTTAGTAATTGCAATTTTACCCCCATCATATGTTGCTAAATGATTTCCTTTTCCTATGACAGGGTGATTAAGTGGTCCGTAAATAGTGTCATAGTTTAATGTGTAAGCAATATTCCCTACATCAGGATTGGCCTCATTAATAACACATACTTCTATATCTTCAATCTCCAAACATCTACGGTATATTGCGCGACCTATTCGACCTAAACCATTTATTCCTATTTTCAATTCAGCTTCTCCAAAAATATTAAATTATTCGATTTAAAAAATGATTGTTTGTAAGCGCATTCAAAGCATATGTTGCCGCTTTATATCGCATTTCTTGATAACTTTCCTCAGAATAATATGCTGAATGAGGATTTATAATAATTCTTCCAGATAAATTTATGTTATCATTTATCCATGCAGATATAAGTTCATCTTCAGGATCCAAAATAGGTGGCTCCGATGGCAACACATCAAAGCCTACTCCACTTAACTTGCCGGATAACAACCCCTGATATATGCATGAATGTGACTTGAGAATGCTGCCTCTAGCTGTATTCACCAAAATAGATCCATCTCTCATGTTGTTAATGAAGTTATCATTTATAAGATCCTTAGTTGATGGTGACAATGGTGCATGTATTGAAACGATATCAGAATTACTCAGAAGATCTTCCACCGAATTATGTCTTATTGCACTTAAAACCTTTTCATACCCACTAGCCACTTCAGGGTCATAAAAATGTATGCTACCAACTATGTTTTTCATCTTTATGGCCAAAGCACTTCCAATACGACCTACTCCCACCAAGCCAAGTGTCATATTTTTTAATCTTTTTGCTCGCTTGTCTGTATTTTCTTGCCATGGATTTTCTTTATTTGGGTGTAAAACTAATTCACGGCTTTGAATATTATAAGACTCGATACATCGGCTAAGACTCATAATCATCGATAAGGCAGTGTCACTGACCTCATCTACACCATAATCCGGATTATTAAAAACTTTAATGGAATGCTTTTTACAAAATTCAAGATCGATATTATCAAAGCCGACGCCATACCTAATAATAGATTTAACATTAGGAAATCTCTTAAGAGATTCTTCATTAACCGGAAAGTGCCAAACAAGCAAAACTGTAACTAATGAATATTCAACTTTTTCATCTAAAAAACTACATAAATTTTTTCCAATAACATTGAACTCTATAGTTGGATCATTTATGTAATCAGTTATGTAAATCATTTAAGTTACCTCTTATTTTCTCTAGAATTTCGTTGGTGTTATCTGGCATGTTATTATACCCCCATCCAGCTTCTAAAGTTAAGACGTTTATGTCAGACCATCCAGGGAAATTTAACTCAAATGCGGTGTCATCAACAAAAATTGATTTTCTGAAAGGTTTCTCATTTTGTAGGTTTGAAATTAATTTAAATTTACAATTTTTAAATTTAGCTAATTCTTCATTCCCAAATATTCCATCAACTTTATACCCAGAACCAGATAACCACTTATCCAAAGATATATAATTTTTTCTAGATACAATAAATGTCTCTACATCAACTGATTTAATCATCCGGAAAAACTCTTTTGTAAATAATGTTGCTGGGTTCTCCTCTGCCCATTCTACATCTGATTGCTGATTAAATTTTAGTTCTCGATATTTAAAAAAATATTCTTTGAATTGATCTAGCAATATGTATGAAGTATTTTTACAATTTTTATTGAATAAAGATTTGATATTTTCTGGAAACATACTGGAAGATTTAATTTGCTCATAAACTGACTGAATCAGACAGAAATAATGTTCAGGTGGAATCACAAGTGATCTATTTGCAATTGATATATCAAATATTAAATTTTTTTCCTCCAACTCAATAAATATTTTTTTTTCTAATAACTCAGACTGCATAGCCAACCAAACATTAAATGCACTGCTAATACACTCATTTGCTGAATTTGCTAATACCCCATCAAAATCAAGGTAAATTCTTGACATCTTTAGATTTCTTTTATTGCATCATTTAAGATGCCTAAGTCATTTAAATAGACGATGTATGAGACACCCATTTTATTAAGGATTTCAATATCTCTTTTAGTGCGAGCTATTGTACCTACACTAATATTATTTTTATTTGCTTCAGATATCACTTCCGCTAAAAGACTACCTAATGTTTTACTATCCCAGTCAGGTTCAATATTTTGAGAGCTTGCAAAATCAAAAAGACCAAAATAAATCAAATCAATATGAGTGCTCAAATTTTCTAAAATTAAAGGTAAAGCTTCAAACCCACTTTTACCTTCGATTAACAACCCTAACTTGAGCTGTTGGTTAATTTTAAATTTTTTATCAGCTAAATTAGAGTGATTAAAATCAAAGCCTCTTGTATATGGAGAAAGCCCTCGTGAACCAATCGGTGGGAAAAAACTATAATCTACTGCTGCTTGAGCCTCCTCATAAGAACTAATTTGTGGAACTAGAATTCCATGTGGAGATAATTCAAGAACACGCTGAATTTCAATACGTTGACAACTGGAAACTCTTATGAATTTCTTGCATTTCTCATCTACAGAAGCAAGCAGCATTGCAACCTCTGTAAGATTTGCTCTCCCATGCTCTCTATCTATGATGTAAAAATCTAATCCTGATGTAATGCATCGAGTCGTATCAGGGCATGTATTTAATCCAAATGTTCCTATCATTTTCGTAACCTTATCTTTGTTTCATTACATGATTGCAACTTCAGTATTCAGAAACTACAATATTGCTTCGTTATTTAGATGCTAAATACCAATCAACAAATAACTTAATACCGTCTTCGATTGCAGTATTGGGTTTAAAACCGCATTTTTCAATAAAAGGATCAATATTGGCATAAGTAGAAGCAACGTCACCTGGCTGAGCAGGTAACATTATTTCAACTGCTTTTTTGCCAACCGCACTTTCAATGGCCCGAATAAACCGTTGCAGTGAAATGGGCTTATTATTGCCAATATTAAATATTTCAAATGGTGCTCTTGAACTAGTAACAGAAGAGACAAGAGGCATTGGTGGCATGTCTAACAGACTCATTATTCCTATAACTATATCATCAATATACGTAAAATCTCTCTCCTGATTACCATTATTGAAAATCTTGATAGGAAGGCCTTTTAATATAGATTTTGTAAAGCTATAATATGCCATATCAGGGCGTCCAAATGGACCATATACAGTAAAGAAACGAAGGCCTGTACAAGGAATATTAAACAAATGACTATAAGTGTGTGCGAGAAGTTCGTTAGATTTCTTCGTAGCTGCGTAAAGGCTAATTGGATAATCAGTATTATCAGTTACGGCAAATGGTTTCTTTTTGTTTAAGCCGTAAACCGAACTGGAAGAAGCAAACAGTAGGTGATCAATATTTTGATGTCGACAACACTCAAGTATGTTTGCAAAGCCTGTCACATTAGAGTTAATATATGCCTCAGGGTTTTCAAGGGAATATCTAACTCCTGCTTGAGCGGCAAGATTTATGACAATGTCAAAATTAGATTCATGGAAAAGCTTTTTCATAGCTATTGTATCAGAAATGTCCAACTTAACAAAGCGATAACTATCAATACAATCATATTTAACAACTAATCGCTCTAAAACGTTAAGCCTCTCTTTTTTAAGTCTAGGGTCATAATAATCATTCAAATTGTCAACGCCAACAACCTGAAAGCCACCAGTAATAAGGGCTTTAGTTAAATGAAATCCAATAAACCCAGCTGAGCCAGTAACTAAAACCTTTTTTGTCATCTAGTTTTCTCCAAAAATATCACGAGTAAATATTTTATGGTGAACATGTTCCAACTCATCTGAGAGTCTGTTGGTCACAATAAGATCTGACTGCAAGATAAATTCACTTATGTCATTTAAAACTTTTGAACCAAAAAATCTATCCTCGATTAAGCCAGGCTCGTGAACGACAACCTTAATTCCCTTCGCTTTGATTCTTTTCATAATGCCTTGAATCGCTGAAGATCTAAAATTATCACTTCCCTCTTTCATAACAAGCCTATAAAAACCTACAACTTCAGGATTAATTTTAATAATTTCATTAGCAATAAAATCTTTACGAGTGGTATTTGAAGATACAATTGCTGCAATTAAAGTTTGTGGTACATTTTCATAATTTGCCAATAACTGCTTCGTATCTTTAGGTAGGCAATACCCTCCATAACCAAAAGATGGATTGTTATAACCATGCCCTATCCGATTATCAAGACAAACCCCCTGTATAATACTTTTGGTATCTAAATTATGTGATAGTGCATATGAATCTAACTCGTTAAAAAGCGATACGCGCATAGCAAGGTACGTGTTAGCAAAAAGCTTGACTGCCTCGGCCTCTTTTGAACGGATAAATAGTGTTTTGATTTTGCTTTTCTCTGCTCCCTCAACCAAAAGATTAGCAAACGCTTTTCCAGCTTCACGCTGGCTACCCACAATAATTCGAGATGGATATAAGTTATCTTTAAGTGCTTGGCCCTCTCGTAAAAACTCTGGTGAGAAAATCACACGATTAGTTTTATGATGTTCTTGCAGAAATTCTGTATGACCGACCGGAACAGTTGACTTAATTACCACAAGCGCATCAGCAGTTAGCTCTAATGCATCATTGACTACACCATCTACCGAGCTGGTATCAAAGCGGTTGGTATCAGGGTCGTAGTTAGATGGTGTTGCCACCACCACAAAGTTTGCACCCATATAGGCAGTCTGCTTATCGAGAGTTGCAGTAAGGTTAAGCTTTTTGCCAGCTAAAAAGGCTTTAATCTCAGCATCAGCTACGGTAGATTGTTTATTATTAATCTTTTCAACATTTGAAACGTCCACATCAAGAACAACCACATCATTGCACTGGGCAAGAAGTACTGCGAGCGACATGCCCACGTAACCGGAGCCTACGACAGTAATTTTGGTTTTATTTGTCAAATTTAGTCCTTTAATTTAAATTAACTTTATTAGTTTATTAGAAATAGAATTTTAGTGAAATGTAACCGCCAAAAATAGCTAAATTAAATTTTGCCAATGCAATTATGCTAATTATTGAAATTCTCTACAATGAGCTAGCATTATTTCCATCAATATCATTTATTTTATATTCATCGATTTAAATATTATCTAGCTGTTGAACCATAACTTGACCAATACCCTTTTCATTCGAGGCATTAACCCAATGAACAAAACAAAACATTGGTGTCGTTATTTTATAAGATATGCTTTACTTAACTGATATACTTAGCATGCTATTATTTATCGTTAGAGATATTACCAATGCTTTTTTCAAGAGTATTTATTTCTTCCCTTAACGCTTCAAACTCTAGCTTTTTACGCACAAGAAATCTGCTTGTTATGAGAGATTTCTCACGAATACCTTTTGGGGTCAGTAAATAAGAATATTTTGTCTTTTGTGAACTTTTTGTAAAATTTGCAAACTTAACAAGTCCTTTATCAATAAGCGATGTTAACAGATAGTAAGCAGAACCATTCGAAATTCCAACTTTCTGAGCAATTTCCCGCGATGTCATTTGAGAGTTATTACTTATTATTTGAAGCACTCTTAATTTTGCATCTTCTTGTTGCTCTTTACGACGACTAGCCATGAATAGCTACCGCACAAAGCTTTGAGACAAAGCTTTGTAATTTTAATATAATAATTGGCTTAACTATTTCCATCAGATTCAAAAATGAACATGCATGTTACTACATCTACTGTCAACGATATATTTATATTATAATGAGACCATATTTTAAAGAATATATTGTATCTATATATAATAACGTAATAATTATCGATTAATGATTGATGATTGATTTTGATAAAAATAATCAAAATAATACTAGTAATTTATCATTTTTTAGAGAATATTAGGAATTATTAAATATTTTGTTCAAAAATGAACGCTAATTCATAGGTATATTTACATGTCAAAAGAGTGGTTCGTTCTACAGTTTAAATCCAATTCACACCATCTAGCGGCAAAAAATTTAAACCGACAAGGATTTGAAACATTCTTACCCTTACATGATACCACTTCACGAAAATTATCTCGATTTATAAATACTTCTAAACCTCTATTTCCAGGCTATATGTTTATCACATTTGATAGAGCAGAATCCGCGTGGCATAAAATAAATAATACTTACGGTGTATCTAGGTTAATTACTTCTAATTCTGAACTTAAGCCAATACCTACCATATTTATTGATAGTTTGATGATGCGATACGACTTATCAGGTAAATTACTACCTGTAGAAAAATTAAAAAAAGGTGACCAGGTAAAAGTTTTAGAGGGCCCTTTTGCAGACTTTATCGCTACAGTTGAAACATATGAAACGGAGCAACGAATATGGATATTAATGGATTTAATGGGCAGGAAGACAAAAATACAAACTTCATCAGATACCCTGCAATTATCAAATTAAACTATTTTCATTAAATTTAATTATTCAATTTCATAACCAGTTGGATTGAGTTTATGCCAACGCCAAGTATCCTCACAAATGTTTTTTATATTTTTTTCTGCATTCCAGCTCATCATCTCAAATGCTTTTGAAGAATCTGCCCAAAAGGCAGCAAGGTCTCCTTCGCGTCGAGGTAAATATTTAGATTTAATTGGAACGCCAGATATCTCTTCAAATTTAC
>ERZ807291.5038-NODE-5038-length-16944-cov-6.783528_pt1 | contig 16944 bp, 15 predicted proteins | sample MGYA00521257_ERZ807291 | MGnify/ENA primary metagenome ERZ807291 (study PRJEB31413, sample SAMN03169783) | marine metagenome | biome: Marine; feature: Water; material: Subsurface seawater | place: North Sea | collected 2011-04-28 | depth 1 m m ... | reverse complement strand
TTAATAACAACACACCTAACGATAAGGAAAACGTATGAAAATCTCTTTGAAAGCCCTTCTCCTCGCTACTGCGTTTACATCGACTGGCGCACTTGCTGACGAATGTAACCTGGGCGAGATGCCGACGCTACCTAACGGTGCTACGGCCTCGATGGAGGAAATGGTAGCAGGGCAGCAATCAATCAAAGCGTTCCAAGCCGAGGCGCAAGCCTACCGAACGTGCCTTGATGAGGGGATGGCCGCTATCAAAGAGGCGGCTACAGATGGCGACAAAGAATCGGCAGAAGCGTTCAAAGCCATGACAGACGATTACAACGCATCGGTCGCGGCAGAAGAGGCGATAGCGAGCGATTTTAATGCCCAAATTCGGGCGTATAAAGCGGCGAATCCTAGTTAAACATTGCGATTCTAGGTTGCCTCCGGCACTCCGGTGTCGTGGGCAGCCTGTTACGCGGCGAACCTTGATCTTGAAACCGCTGCTTCCTATTCGGAATCTACTTTGACTAAATTCTTGCCAATGGTCGCGCCTTTCATCATTTCACTGTAGGCCCATCCCGCATTCGGCAGCCCCTCGGTAATATTCTCCAAGATCTTGAGTTCACCTTGTTCGAGCCATGTGTGCAGTTGATCCATCGCCGCGGGTACTTGGTCCATATAGCTGTAGAGCAAAAATCCTCGCAGGGTCAGCTCCTTCTCAACTAATTTCCACATATTGTAAATTGGCGTTGGGTTATCTTGGTTGTTGTAATCGCTGATCATGCCGCATCCAATGACGCGGCCAAAAGTGTTCATGCACGTTAAGACGGCATCTAGCGTCCGCCCACCCACATTATCGAAGTAAACGTCTACGCCTTCGGGACAGGCAGCGGAAATTGCCGCAGCTAAGTCATCACAATGTTTATAGTTCACCGCAGCGTCTGCGCCCAACTCCTCAGTAATCAATCGCGCCTTGTCTGCCGAGCCAACGATTCCTACGACTCGACAGCCTCTCAGTTTGGCGATCTGGCACGCCATTGACCCTGTAGCTCCAGCAGCCGCGCTAACCACTACCGTATCGCCCGCCTGAATCTTACCGATTTCATGTAGCCCAACGTATGCTGTGTGGCCTGAACCTCCTAAACCACCCGAGTAATAAGAGAGTGGAATGCCGTCTTTGGGCTGGAGCTTTGAAAGAAGAACCGTGTTGGCATCGCTTAAGGAGTAATCCTCCCAATGGTGTAGACCAAAGATGATCTCGCCGGGCTCAAAACCTTCGACATTGGATTCCACAACTCGCGCCACAGACGGACCCCGAATTGCACCACCCAATGGGATAGGCTCGAAATAATTAGCCTTACCATCTAACCAACCGCGGATAGCGGCTTCAAGAGAAAAATACAAATTGCGGACTAGCATCTCGCCTGGGCCCGGATTGGGAACATCGGCCTCAACCATCTCAAAGTCGGACGGTAACGGGATACCGTGAGGATGAGATTTCAATACCATTTGCCGGTTAATCATTCATATCTCCCATGAACGTACGCTTAATTTACAGGTGGATTTTGAGGCACTGCGGGAATTGCTGGGTCAGGCGTCAACCAATCCGGCGCAGAAGACGCCCAGCAAGTGAGGTCAACAGTGAGCCATTCGGAACTATCCATGGTGCCTGCCTTGATAAACACGTGACCGGGGATTTCGTCTACAAACGTGAACAATTGGCTGCCGCAGTTCCCACAAAAACCTCGATTTACGTGTGAACCATCCGTGCCCAAGCTTGAAAAGGTTTTATAGTCGCCTCGAATACTTACGGCGGACTCTGGAAACATAACCACAGTCGCCTTACCGGACCCCGTCACTCGCTGACAATCTTTACAGTGACAATGCAGCGCGGTCACTGCGGCGACTTCATCACAGTTATAACGCAGCGCACCGCATAAGCATCCACCTTCAGTCATGGGCTTTTCCTCCTGCTAAACGGCAACAACCGTCTTGCCAAAGTTGCGACCGGCAAATAAATCCGCAAACCCTTTGCCAACATTTTCGATGCCATCTAAACGATATTCTGGCGTTTTAATAACACCCTCACGCAGCCATTGTGACAACTGATTTCGAGCTTCTTCGTAACGTTCATGTCTGAAGTGCGTCATGAATCCCTCAACCTTTAACTCTTTAGTGATAATGTCAAACAAGTTATTAGGGCCATAAGGCGTAACACCGTAGCCCGATACCGCACCACACAATACCATTCGCCCCTTATGATTCATTGCCGAAATTGCGGCTTCAAGGGTTCGCCCGCCAACGTTATCGAAGAACACGTCCACACCCTTTGGGCAGGCGCGCTTGATAGCGCCATCAAGGGACTCAGAGCCATCGCGGACTACGGCGGCGTCGTAGCCTAGCGCCTGACAAATCCATTCGGCTTTTTCTTCTGAACCGACGATACCCACAACTCGAGACCCTGAGCGTTTCGCGATCTGCCCAGCAATGGATCCTACGGCCCCCCCAGCACCACTGATTAGCACGCAATCGTTTGCCGTGGGCTTACCGATATCGGTCAAACCAAAGTATGCTGACATCCCCGTGTCACCCAAGACACCCATGTAGGCACTTGGAGTAAACTCCAGTGTGTTTGGCAGCCTAGCAATGAAATCGGTGCCATCACTGAAGGAATGGGTCTGCCAAGCAAAACGTGCCATCATCAGCGTGCCAGGGCTGTAATCCGAATGCTTTGACTCGATAACCTCACCCAGTACAAGGCCCATAACCGGCTCATTGAGAGCCATCGCAGGCAAGACCTCGTCACCCGAGTCCTCGTTCATCCAATTACGAAAACCCGCATCCAATGAAATAAAATGATTCTTGGTCAAAAAAGTACCCTCGGTAACAGGGGGTAGAGGGGTCTCAACCACTTTGAAATCAGTCTCACGCGGATTTCCCTCGGGCCGCCGAGCTAGTACAACGGATTGCATCATTTCTGTTTCCTCACCAAAAAAGGGGCCGGGTATATTCGTTGAGCACAAGAACACAAATCGATAACCATAAAAAAGCCACCCGAAGGTGGCTTTGAAGCTAGCTTATCTTTAGAACTCGTAACCCACAGTCACACCTATCTGACGACCAGGCACTAACTCATGCCATGCGAAAGCACCAGCATCGTAGGCCCGACCTACGCGACCGTCACCATCGAGGACATCAGTGCCGTAAACCATCACCTTGAATGCACCTTGGGGCAGATCACGACGATAAGTCGCACTTAAGTCCAACTGATCGTGGGAGTCAATCTTGATCTCGGGGCCCGTATCGTAGTTGTAGTACGCGTACTCTGTAGCTCCCCAAATATCACTGCGATAGCTCCAGGTTCCTGACAGTACAAGCGTACCACCAAATATCGACGACGTATGGTCAGCCATCACACTGAACGTGTGCTCTGGCGCGTAAATCACCTGAGCCTGGCTGGCGATATCAGTGCCATTAAAGTCGTAGCTGTCAAACTCTGCATCGAGGTATCCATATGTGGCACGAATATCCAGACTATCGGTTGGCATCCAGACACCCTCAAATTCAATGCCTTGGTTAGTTGTTTCCGCTGCGTTACGAATGAAGGTACAAGTCTGCGTAGCAGTCAGACCACACTGGCTTCCGTCGGTCACAACAAACTGCTGCTTTTCCTCATAAGAAGAATAGAAGCCAGTCAAATTCAGCTGTAAACGATCTGTGGGCTGGGTACGAACACCCAGTTCCCAGCTACCCACTTCCTCAGGGTCATAAGGGCCCACAGTATCCGAGTTATTACCTCGACTGTTAAAGCCGCCGGCTCGGTAACCAGTCGCATAAGATAGATATGCCATACCCACTTCGAGCTCTCGCTGTAGCACTAACCGATAAGTTACATTTGAATCTTCGTAACTAGGCGTCAGCTGATTCGCAATGGGGGCTCCTGCCCGTCGATCCGGTGAGGTGGCATACTGACGGTTGTCCAGCTCTTTGTTTTCTTCGGTCCAACGTGCACCCGCTGTTACAGTCCAGAGATCTGTGACAGCGTAGTTGAGCTCACCAAACACTGCGAGTGCATCTGCATCCTGAGTGGTCTGGAAATTAGATCTTGGCCCAGATGTGATGAATGCGTCAGTCTCGAGGTAGTAGACACCCGCTACAACGTTCAGAGGACCATCCCAGTCGGACAGAAACTGCAGCTCGTGTGAGCTCTGCTCATACTCCTGCTCCCGAAGAACCTCGAAGAGCGGCTGCGGAGCGCCCCAAGAATTGAAATATGCCTCTTCCTGAAAGTCCATTAGCCCATAAATATATTTGACGTCGAAGCCGTCACCGGAGTATTGGGCGTTCAAGGTCAGATTCTCGCCCCACATGTAGCTACGAATCTGCTGAGAAGCGTTTGATGTTTTGTAACCCCCCGCCTCGGAAAGTGCGCCGGAATTTTGATTACACGCGCCGCCAAACGGCAAACCAAGACCTGCTAGCGAGCAAAAGACATTATCGGCTGTTCCCGTAGCGACGGGATCAGGCGGCTGCGTCCAATGCTCATAGTCGTCATAGCTCAGAGTCGCGGTCAGGTTGTCAGTAAAATCATAACGAATAGCTGCACCCCAGACCTGCGAGTCACGGTTTTTGGGCCGCTCATTATTAGTCGTATTGTAGAGGTGAGAGTCCATTTCAAGGTCTCGGTAGGTGAACTTAGCCCCACCTTTGTCGCCCAGAGGTACGTTCACGATACCTTTAAGGTCCTGACGCGAGTGGTCTGCAAAAGTACCCTCAAGCTTTACCCCAAACTCACCTGTTGGTTTCGTTCGCTTAATATTTACAACACCAGCAATGGTATTTCGACCGAAAAGTGTGCCCTGCGGGCCTCTCAGCACCTCCACGCCTTCAATATCGAAAAAGTCTACGATAGCGCCCGCATTAGAAGCCATAAAAACGCCGTCAACAGAGATACCCACCGTGGGTTCATAGCTTTTCTCTAGATCGTCAAACGCCATTCCGCGTATTGATGCACCAAGAGCGGCTCCCGATTGCGAAACCATATGCAACTCAACGTTGGGCACCAACTTGGCAACGTCAATGAGAGTTTGAACACCACTTTGTTCAATTTGACTGGGTGACAGCGCTGACACTGCAACGGGAACGTTTTGCAGTGATTCTTCACGCTTTCGTGCGGTAACAACCACTTCTTCAATCAGGCTCACTCTTTCCTGTGCTAGTGCCGACTGGGGTAGAGCGGCCGCAAAACCAGTCACAGCAATTGCAATCGCTAAGCCAAGTGGGGCCTTTTTCCGCAGGGAAACTGCGCATTCGAAATACTTCATGTCCATCTCCTCGGTTCTTATTTTGATGCAAACCGCGTCTACGCAAGTGCATCTGTATTATGTTACTCAAAAACGTTATCACAGCGCATTCTGGATTACAAACAGTAAAGATTGTTTTTATTTCCGCGGAGATCGGCACTGCTTTTCGAGGCTACTAGTACGGAGTGTAAAGCGTAAGCAAAGAATATTGATCTCCCCCGCGCATAACCTCAGTATGCGTTAAATCAGATGAACTTACAGCGGAATACGGCGATGCACGAACTAAAAGGCACCAAAATAAGACGCGGGCTTTATATCCTGGCGGTCACCGCATCGGCATTGCTATCACTTGAAGTTTTCGGCCAAGGAGGCCTGTCCGGCCAAGTTCTTGACCAGCAGGGGACTCCCTTGGAAGGCGTTCTGATTCTAATCAAAAATGAGCAGACTGGCCGCATAGTCTCTGTGTCATCCGACGAGCAAGGGGCTTATAGTTTTCCCAACCAACACCTAACACTTGGGAACCACACGATCTCCGTTCGTGCCACTGGCTTCTCGCTTGCGCCCAATACGCCCCGAAATGTGTCGATTAATGGGCAGCCACAGGAGCGCAAACTTACGCTTACTTACCTCACCGACAAAGATAAACTCGCGTCGCAACTAACATCCCTCGAATGGCTTCAGTCCTGGCCCGGGTCTCAGCAGGAGAAAGAGGCACTGACTCACAATCTCGTTAACTGCATGTTTTGCCATTCCCTAGAGAGAATTGCCAGATCAACCTACGATGCCGATCAATTATTATCGGTAATGCAGCGCATGCTGACTTACGAAACCGATCACAGTTCGGCCCAGAGAATTCAAATAGTTGCCCCACCTCAGCCTTTAGAAAATTTAAGCTGGTTTGGCACTGATGCTAAGAAAATCGCAGCCTACTTAGCAACCGTTAACCTCAGCAATAACCGAGACCAATGGCCTTATGAATTCAAATTACTACCTAGGCCAGCGGGCGCTGAAACCCAAGCAATTATTACGGTTTTCCCGATACCCCGCGCCAACAGCGTTGTCCACGATCTCGATGTGGACCAAGACGGCCGCGTCTGGTTCGGCAACACCGGCTGGGATTACCTAGGCATGCTTGATCCCCGCTCTGGCCAATTTAGCGAATGGGAGGCTCCCAATTTTCTCCCCGAGGCGCCTGCAGGCACCGATCGCATTCTCGGCGTGCAGGACATCCAAGTAGATGCTCAAGGGCATGTGTGGGCCGCTGTCGGCGGCACCAAGCTTGCTCGTTTTCTACCGAAAGAAGAGAAATGGCAGGCGTTCGACTTGCCCGTCATATGGCGCAACCCTTTCCTGTCGCCCGTTCGCGAGCAAGATACGGGTATTTGGGCAACTGGTCTAGCTGGCCCGCCGAATGGCGACCAACGGCATGAAACGGCCTATAAGCTGGATATAGAAACGGGCAAGTTGTCTCAAGGCATCAACCTATTCGATCACATGCCAACCCCCGACGACCCCTATCACAGCGATCCTCTGAATTATTGCTATATGATGGATCAGGATATTAACGGAGACTTTTTGTGCACCGCACCGGTACCATCAGGGATTATTCGAGCAAGCTTAACAACACAGAAATCGGTCTTTTATCCGACACCAACCCCACATGCCTACCCGCGCAGAGGGTATCGAGATGACGCCAATCGGTTCTGGTTCAGCGAATTTTATGCCGATCAAATAGCCGTATTGGACCTCAACACCAACGAGTTCAAAGAGTATCCTTTGACACCGAAATTTATCTCGCCCTATTACGCACGTCCCGATAAACAGGGTTATATTTGGTCATCATCAACAGGTTCCGATCGATTACTTCGGTTGGATCCAAACACAGGCGAGGTCCTCAAGTTCTTAATGCCGGTTTACTATGATGCACGCAAAGTGGTTGTCGACGAGAGCGCAGGTCACACCACTATTTGGTTGCCAAGCAAAAATACTGCGCAACTCATCCGCGTCGAGCTCATGAATGACCCTGTATCAACTCATTAATCTCTCACTACTACTGACACACGGCTTGGTGTCAGTGGCGTTAATAGGTGCTGTTACCCATCAGTGTGCCGCCGTACTTTTCCCATCGACCGACAAAACGGGTGGCACTTTTATTAGTCGATACCGACAAGTAAAAGGCGCGGGCTTCGCCCGTGCCGTAGCGCTTCTTTATATAAGCAACCTCATTTTAGGCGGTATTTTATATCCAGAGTATCGATTAGAAGTGCGCTATGCCCTAGAAGAGATGCATCTACTATCTACCGTTGGACTCTTTGAGCTAAAGGAGCATTGGGCGGCTATCGGGCTAGCACTTCTACCCATCTACCTTTCAGCCTGGCATACCGAGCCAGCCATCCATCAACCGGTCAGCCATCGAAAAGCAGCAACGCTCACTCTTGGGTTCATTATCTGGTTTACCTTCCTCACAGGCCACGTAGTCAACAATGTTAGAGGCCTTTGACATGCGCTTTTCAGCTCACTGGTTCACATTAGGATTTTGTTTGAGCTATGCCGCCATTCTTGTTTTCGAGCTCGGGGTAATCACTTACTACCCCATCACGGGCCATTGGCATATAGGCGCACCCCTCGATAATGAAGGGCCGGCAATGCATTGGTACGGATTGGTTATATTGGCACTAATCGTAGGTGGCGTTGTTGCGGTGGTTTTAAAGGAGCAGTGGTTGCCTAGATTATTGCGGCAACACAATGTCTTCATCGTCTGGGTACTAATGCTCGCAACAGGCTGGCTGTTACGCGGCTTTTGGCTCGGCGCCTAATCGTGCTGGACCGACGATCGCAGCGCCCGCACGTTAGCGTTATCCGCGCGGGCTTATGGGCCCTAATTTGGTATTTAGCGACCTTGCTCATTGCAAGTAGCGGTCAGGCGCAGTTTTATGGCAACGCAGTTCCGGCCGAACTCCTCAATCTTAACGCGGGTAATGTGTGGTTTGGGTCAGTGAGAACAGCCGGCGGCATGTTTGTGGAGGACGCTACCGTCCGGCTCGATACCGGTCTAATCGAATACGTCGCAGTCACTGATTTAAACGGGAGATTTAGATTAGTGTTACCTGAAGCCACGCTTCCCAGCCAGGTCACGCCTTCTTGCGCGCAAAAAAACTTTCAGGCAAACGACGTACGGGTGCGCATACCCAGTCGATTGGCGACCTCGCCCATTGAAGTCAGTTGTCTGTTACGTTAAATCTAGACTATGCCGCCACGCCCAAACAAGAATAATTAAGGTACACCACAGTGAGTCAATCAGAGATACCCCTGCTGAACATTCCCATTCACCCTGAAACCATGGATGGCCGAGATCCGACGCTGCTCCGCGGGGACAAGGTGACGGGGGACCGCTACTACGACTCTGCGTTTATGAAGCAGGAATGGGACCACATGTGGACGAAAATCTGGCATGTGGCCGGTCGACTCGTCGAGCTGGAACAAACCGGTGATTTCGTGGTGCACGATTTCATGAATCAATCCGTGATTTGTGTAAAGCAGGACGACGGCTCAATTAAAGCTTTTTATAACGTCTGCCAGCATCGTGCACTACGGTTAGTGGACAATAGTTCTTCCGTAAACGACTTTCATTGTCCTTACCATGGTTGGGTATGGGGAATCGATGGGGTACTTAAAGCGGTCCATGACCCAGAGAATTTCTCCCAAGGTGACCCCTGTGGAAAACTGACATTGCGCGAGTTGCGTTGCGGCACATGGGGTGGCTTTGTGTGGTACTCATTCAGTGACGACAGCCCTGACCTGATGGAATATCTGCACCCTTTGCCAGAGCTCTATAAAAACTACCCAATGGAAACTGCCGTACGCATCTTTGCGAGAAAAATCCGTGTCGATACCAATTGGAAGTTCGCTTCAGTGAATTTTAGTGAGTCCTACCACACCCGTACCGCTCATCCTCAGGTTCCACCATGGATTGATCAGGATTACTGGAGTGCGCGCTCGGAGATCTGGGCCAATGGTCATGGCAGGACGGTGCAGCCCATGCGACCCAGTCTCCGTGACCGACTTCCGGAGGGCGTGCCACACCCATTTGATGACATTTTGCGCCAATGGGACATTGACCCCGACGGCTATCCCGACTTTGAAACAAAGGCTATCCAAGGCTGGATAGACTTGAAGGCCGCTAAGCGCCGGCTCTGGAAAGAGCGTGGCTATGTTCACTATGAACACATGAATGATGAGGAGCTAACCGATAGCCCCCACACCGTGATATTCCCCAATGTGACGATTTCATTTTTACCTGACAATCTTATTTTTTTCCGGACTGAGCCAGACCCCAAAGATCCCAATAAATGCACCTTCGATCTGTGGTGTATGGCCTTCCCTGTAGAGGGTCAAAAAGAAGCCCACGGGATCATGACTCAAGGGCTTTTTCCCGTTGAAGAGTGCGAGGTTGAGACCTGTGATTTTGACGGCGGGCTAGGCGTGCCAGAGATTATCGATAGCATTGTTTGGCAGGACCTCATGCTGGCTCAAGCGCAGCAAAGCGGATGGCAATCTATGGGGTTTGATGACTATTACCTGGCTGATCAGGAGGCTCGTGTTCGGTTCTTCCATGAGGTTCTGAATGATTACATCGCAGGACGAAAGGGCATTGGCCACTCAAAATAAGTACTTTTTTGACTTTGTGAGGCCAGCCACGGCGCGATTATGTGTTGCGCTTGCGTTAACGGCACAGAGCTTTGCGAGCAATGAAGCCTATGCGCAAGCGGTATCTGAGCGCACCACGATCGCGAGTGGCATGCACCTGCAAGCGGTCTTGGATAATTTTATACAAGCTGTCAAATCCGTTCAGGTTACGCAATCAACGGCTGATCTGACACCTCACCTAAGGCTAGAGCGGCAGACCTCGTCCCGTCAGCTTAATGGTCATGTGCCATTAAGCATCGAAACCCGTGTCAATGCGTCAGCAGCGCAACATCTTCAAGAAGCCGGCCCGATGCTTGAAACGCCAGCCACCGGCGCACCGACACCGCGGGCAATCCCCACCCTGACAACAGACGCGACAATCGCCATGCTGGTCTGGTGGCCGGTCGCCGGCGATGCCATAACGCCATTGCCGTTGTGGACAGATGACGAACCGTTAAGACCGAACGGCAGCAATGGCTATCTGAGCTGGAGCCGACTAGTCGGTATCAACCCAATGGACGTTCCTAGCGACACGCGCAGACTCGCATTTGCAGGGCGATATCAAACCCTCGACCAGCAGTTGCCGCTCGAGCAGCTGGCCTACCAAACGCTTACCGATGAGTCGGCAGCCTACTGGTCAAAGGATTTGCCGACACAAAAATTAGCCCGAATGATCATCGGCCGGGAGCTGCGCGTAGGAGATCATTTGGCTTTGGTAGCGATGCATTTATTAATTGGGAATGGTGAACAAGGAATATGGGGCACTCTCTGGTGGGGAGACGAGCGATCCGGAGGCTCTCTCTTGGGACGCACAGGCGCGGCTGCACACTACCGATTTGACAGCACGATGAGCCCACTTTACCCGCTAGAAGCCGACGGATCACCCAACCGATGCTTCAACCCTTGGCTAGAGGGGGGGTTGATCGACAGCGGCGAGGGCAGCGGACGCGACTCCAATTGTTTGAGCTGCCATCGCCAAGCTGCTAGGCCTGCCGGCGATTTCTTGCGCGTCACCCGCGGATTTACCGCACCACCGGCGCACGCGATCACGACGGGCTTACTTTGGACCTTAGCACTGCAACCAGTCTCGAACCTGGGGTTGTGGCAAATAGAGCGCCAATAAGCGCGAGCGCGACGTCGCCATTTACATCAAGGCACACACGCGCGGTTGTTTTTGCAGACTCCCAAGACTACATTTGCTTTTCATACAGTGATACCCGAGGACTCCATGACGTCTTATTCTCCTGTCGTGCTGCAACAAACGCTAAATAAACCACCTAAAGCGCAAGAAGTCGCGCTGCGCTGGGACACTGTTAGTGCCGATCGCTATACCGACGCAGACTACCTGAGACGAGAATTTCAGAACGTTTGGCATAAAGTTTGGAATATCGGTGGCGTTGCTTATCAAATGCCAGAGCCGGGTGATTATTTAACCGCCGAGATAGGCGTAGATTCAGTGATTATGGTGCGCCAAGACGACGGCTCGGTGAAAGCGCTGTTTAACTCCTGTCCCCATCGCGGCACGCGAATCACGGAAGCGACCGACGGACACGCACAGCAGTTTTCATGTCCTTATCACGGCTGGGAATTCAATCGTCAAGGCGTTGTGACTCGCGTCCCCGATGAAGAAGACTTCAGTCACAGTCCATGCGGTACCGCGCGGCTAAAAGAAATGCGCTGCGAAGAGCGCTTCGGGTTGATATGGTTTAACTTTGATGACAATGCTTTACCTCTCGCTGAATTTCTCGGTGCAACCATTGTTCAAGAACTCGAGTCACATCGTATCGAAGAGATGCTACGCGTCCTCGATATGACCGCCGAGACCAAGTGTAACTGGAAGATAATCACTGATAATTTCAACGAGGCATATCACGTTAAGGTACTGCACCCCGAACTGGTTCCCTATATCGCAGCAGATTATCAGGACTGCCAGTTTGATACGTTTCCCAATGGGCACAATCGCGGCTGGTTCCCTTCTTTCATGCCGTCAAAACAATATGCCAGCGATATCATCGGTGAACCACTGAAGAGTATGGCGGCCATGTGGGAGTTAAATAGCGACGACTATGTCGGCCGGGAGAATTGGCAGCAACTACGGGTTGATGTTCAAAAAGCGAAGCGTGAGCAAGGACCGGCAAAGGGCTATACCCACTATACCTATCGCTCTGACTACCAATTGACGGATTACGTTATTTACAACCTATTCCCAAGCAACGTGATTACCGTCGGTCCCGATGGCGTTCAATTACTCAGATCTAGGCCACACCCGACGGATCCAGCACAGTGTCTATTCGACCACTGGTGGCTAGTCAATGAAGTAGAAGGGCAGACAACTACACCGTCCCCCGCGGGTGGCCCAGATTTAGCGGTGGAAGATGCAATGCACGAGCATGTCCGGTACGGCGAAAAAACGTTAGGCACCACCGCCGATCAAGATCTGAGTATCGCCGAGATGCAACAACAAGGTTTGGCCTCGGCAGGCTTCCAAGGTTACTGGTTACCAGATCAAGAGCGACGCGTGCAGGCTTTCCACGAATATCTCAACGACTTGATGAGCCGCTAACGAGTAGAGCTAAATGACAGCACGGTCGCGGACACCCTGCTACGCAGTAGTAGAGTGTCCGGGCCGTCTGTTTTGTAGGCTAACGCTGTAGAATGAGCGCTTTTAAAATTGAAGGCGTTTAGTGAAACCACCGTCCAATACCACGTTAGTGCCCGTGGTAAACCCAGATCGTGGACTCGCTAAAAAAGTCACCGTATCGGCGATTTCTTGTGCCGAGCCCATTCGCCCCATGGGAATGTTAGCCACGGTGCCTTCGTATATTTCTGGCATGGCTTGCTTAATCTGATCCCAAGCGCCCCCATCGATGAAGACCGGACCGGGGCTCACGGCATTCACTCGAATACCCAGCGGTGCAAGATCCTGCGCGAGGTTACCCGCATAATTGAGCAACGCCGCTTTAATCGCGCTGTATGGCACTGCTCCCGCGAAGGCCTCAAGTGCCGCGGTAGAAGAAATAACAATGATGTTGCCGCAGGCTGATTTCTCAAGCCATGGCTGGATTAATTGAACACCGCGCCAGGTCGATAGCATGTCCGCTTCAAAGTTTGCACGCCAACCGTCTTCAGACGCATCGGCACCACCAGCTGACACGTTGGGAACAAAAATATCGATGCCACCTAACTGATCCGCACACGTATTAACCCACTGGCTCAATGAATCGGCATCGGCGACGTCTACTGTAGCTCCAACAACCTTTACACCGGTTGCACTTAGCTCGTCCACGGCCCTACTGACTTCATCAGCATTACGAGCACAAATGCCTAAATTACAGCCCTCAGCTGCAAGCGCTTCCGCAATACCGCGACCAATGCCCTTGGTCGATCCTGTGATCAATGCAACTTTACCTTTTAACCCTAAATCCATTATCCATCTCCAGTGCTTATGTTATTTATTTGTTATTTCATTTGCGGCTTACGCCGCGTCTACCGCGGCAATAAAGGACTCTAGCGCTTCTTCGCGCGATACAATCCAGCTCTCTAGCGCCGTTACGCGCTTAAAATGATGACCCACGCTGTATTCATCCGTAGTAGCGATGCCTCCGTGCAGCTGGATTGCCTCCTGTGTAACGCGGCGAGCGGTTGTAGCGGCTTTTACTTTTGCGGCAAGAATCAACCGCCGGGCATCCTCTGCGCCCTCATCGTGTGCTCGACAAGCCGACGCAACGAGAGATCGAGTAAGTTCCAGCTGAATGAGCATATCTGACATACGATGCTGTAACGCTTGAAATGATGACAGCGTTTGACCAAATTGCACTCGCTGCTTGGTGTATTCAACCGTTGCATCCAATGCCGCTTGCATAGCACCGACCGACTCCGCGCTTGCCATCAGCATCGCGCGCTCACGAGCCTGCTCAAAAGCTTGCTCCGCCAATGGACCCGACACGATAAGAGCGTCAGCGGGCAATGCCATATCCATATCAAGATTGGCGCCACTTCGTCCATCGTAGGTCTGATAACTGTCTACCTGTAATCCCGGCGCATCGCGCGCGATCAACACATAAGAAAACTGCTCCCCCAGCATTGCCGTCACAATGAAATGAGTGGCAGAACCGCCACCTGCGGCAAACCGCTTGGCACCCTGCAGCTGAAAACCGTCAGCGGTCTCGGTCAGCGCCGTCTGTGTATTTTTTATAGACGGCGCCGCATCCTGCTCTTCGTGGGCGACGATCACAAGCGCCTCGCCGACCGCCATCGCTTCAACGATTGCACTAGGCGCCGTTACCCCCGGATACGACAAAAGCGCTCCGGCAATCACAACTGAATCAAGCACGGGCTCGACGACGAGAAAGCGACCAAACTGCTCGGCAACAGTCGCGCATTCCTGCATGCCAAACCCTAGTCCGCCGGCCGCCTCGCCAAAAGGCATTGCCATCCAACCCATTTCGGCCATGGCATCCCAGTGTGATTGGCTCATGTAGTTGCCAGCACGGAACCCGTCTCTACGCTGGTTGAAATCGTAATTGTCGCGAAGATAACGCTCTGAGGCGTCACGCAACATCTGTTGTTCTTCAGTCATATCGGCCTACTTATCCTGATGCATTCATCAGAGCTTTAATATTTGTTTAGCAATAATCGTCCGCTGAATTTCCGCGGTCCCACCATAAATGGTTGCGGCACGGTTATTGATGTACTCAGCCATCGACGTCAACGCGTAGTCAGGCGCAGGCGTTGGGCCACCGTACCGGGGGTCCAACGATTTAGGGTGAAAGGGGATAGCCGCCTGACCCACCGCATCAATGCTTAACTCGTTAAATCGCTGCCCTAATTCTGTACCGACACACTTTACTAATGACGATAACGCGCCCGCGTTACCCCCTGTGCTGACCGACCCTTTTATGCGCAATTCAGTCTGCTCCAATGCCATCGCCTCAATTTCCGCTTCCGCTAACCGATGGCGAAACACTGGGTCTTGAAGCTTCGGTCGGCCATGATGGGATTTCACACTGCCTGCCTGCTGACGTAACTTGGCAAGCTGCTTCTTTAAATCGATCGTGAAATTATGCCCACCGCGCTCAAACTCCAGCAGGTACTTGGCAACCGACCAGCCATCATTTTCGTCACCCACCAACTGTGAAGCAGGTACTTTGACACCCTCAAAAAAGACCTGGCATTGCTCAACATGCCCATCGAGGCTGACGATCTCATCAATCGTAATTCCGGGCGTATCAAGGTCGATCAATAAAAAGCTAATGCCCGCCTGCGGCTTTACCTCTTTATTGGTTTTAACCAAACAGAAAATACGATTGGCATGATGTGCCATTGACGTCCAAATTTTGGTTCCATCGACTATGTAGTAGTCCCCATCGCGGGTCGCCGTCGTTTTCAGCGAAGCCAAATCTGATCCAGCGCCGGGTTCTGAGTAGCCCTGCGCCCAGACATCTTCACCCGACAACATTCGGGGTAAATAGTGTGCCTTTTGCTCGTCGTTACCATAGTGCATGAGCATGGGACCTAGCATTTGAATGCCCATCATGACGGGCGCCGGGGCATTTGCGAGCTTGCACTCCTCCTGAAAAATATAGCGCTCGTTGATATCCCAGCCAGTGCCGCCATATTCTTTGGGCCAATCGGGGGCGGCCCAACCATGCGCATGAAGTATTTTTTGCCACGCAAGACCGGCGTCGAAGTCAGAAAAAACCGACGTCGTTAATTGGCCCGCCCGTATCAGTTCCGAAGTCAGGTTCGCGCGCAAGAAATCCCGTACTTCCTGTCTAAACGCCGTGTAATCAGTCATCAGTCATCCATCTTAATTCAATAAAAACTACCCATACGAAACCCAATTACAGTTGTACGCCGTTATCCCGCAATTGACGCCTCAAAACCTCTTTTTGTACTTTGCCTGACGCAGTTTTAGGGAGCACACGTTCAACAGACAAATATTGGGGCCATTTTTGTTTCGCCAACTTCATCTCGGACAGCAATTCCAGCACATCATCAAGAGCTACATCATCATTGGAATGAGTCACAACAAATGCGGCTACACCCTCACCTAAGCGCGCATGTGGGGCGGCGACAACAGCCGCCTCCAAGATAGCTGGATGCTGGAGAATAGCTTCCTCAATTTCCCGCGCAGAGAGGTTCTCGCCACCCCGAATAATAATGTCCTTTTTGCGGTCAGTAATGAGAATGGCACCGCTGGGCAGTAACTTGCCAATATCACCGGTTTTGAAGAATCCTTCGGTATCAAATGCGGCTGCATTCTGAGCCTGATCAGCATAGCCGAGCATCATTGCTGGGCCACGCACAACTAGTTCACCTTCGACATTCACGCCGAGATCATTGCCATTATCGTCGCAAACACGCACATCGTAATTATGAATACGTCCATCGGTTTCAGCTGCTAACACGCTATTTTCGGACTCAGGGAAGCCCACCGTGACCAAGGGTACTTCCGTAGACCCATAAACACGCACCGCAAGACAATCTGCGAAGGTTGTTGACGCTTCGTAAATGAGCGCAGGGGGAACAGACGCACCGCCACAGGCAAACAAGCGAAAACCCGGCAAGGTCTTACCAAGCCGCTTACAGGTGGTGATGAGCTCTTGCAGAAACGGCGTCGCGCTTACGCAAACGGTCGCGCCAAAATCCTCAATTAGCGTCACAGCCTTATCAACAACCCATGCCTCCATCAGTAAAACGCGGGTATCGGTGAAGAAGGGCAGCTCAATACCGTTGACGTAACCCGTGATGTGCGTCACCGGAGAGGGCATGAGCATCATATCATCGGGGCCCAAACGCCAGCCAACACGGCCATTATCTAATGCTTTCGCCAGCGTATTATGGCTATGCCGGACCGCCTTCGGATTGCCCGTCGTGCCAGATGTATAGAGCAAAATCTTAGTGTCATTAGGATCAACACCCCCTTTTTCGGCGTCAGCCGCAAGGCCCCCCATCAAGAAACTCTGATAATCCAGAA
>ERZ807291.5030-NODE-5030-length-16966-cov-8.246349_pt1 | contig 16966 bp, 12 predicted proteins | sample MGYA00521257_ERZ807291 | MGnify/ENA primary metagenome ERZ807291 (study PRJEB31413, sample SAMN03169783) | marine metagenome | biome: Marine; feature: Water; material: Subsurface seawater | place: North Sea | collected 2011-04-28 | depth 1 m m ... | reverse complement strand
AGATAATCAGGCATTGGCTGAGGCTGCTCATAAAATAAAAGGTGCCGCAGCTATGTTGGGGCTAGACCTATTAGAAACGCCATTTGCTCAACTGGAAAATGATGCTCGAGAAAATAATGTTAGAGATTTAACTAACCACATTCAGAGTCTTGAAGATGTTGCGAAGAAATCAGAAGCTATATTTGTAAATTATTTGCCCTTGAACATAAAATAGATGTATCCAGGTAGTGTATCCTATTCTTTAGTATATTTTGTCTTATCCTTATTTTCTCCAATCTATCCAACCGCCATACAGTTTATTAGTGTAAGGTCTGGCATTATTTAAATTATAAATATTTTGGAATTTTTCAGTAATAATTGGCGTGCAATAATAAACATATAAAAATTATATTGGCCAGAAATGACAGAATAGTCTCAATGAATTCACAAAATTATTTATTTTGACGAAAGGACAAGATTGGTTGAAAATCAATTTTTAAAATATTAATATTAAACACAAAACATAATCGTATATTATGTTTTGTTTTGGAAATTCATAAGGTTGAATACAAATGAATTTTTATAATAGTAATGAAACTATTAACCAAAATATTTCCAGTGGTGAAGTCGAGATTAGGAAGCTCGCCAACACACTTTGGCGTGGCAAGTGGTTAATATTATTATGTATCATTTTTTTTATTTTTATTACTAGCTTCTATTTTAACCGCGTTATGATCCCCTTTTACTCAGCAACTGCCAAAGTTGCTCTAGAAGAAGGGCAGCAGAGGAAAATTCTCACTGATATTGAAAGTGTCGAGATAAAGAGTTTAGTAACAGATGTGGTTATTAATACTGAACTTGAGATTCTACGATCAGGTGACCTTATTGAAAAGCTTGTGGATTTACTAAACCTTAGTAACCAAGCTACCTTTAATCCACATTTGCGAGAGCTCACATTTTCAAATCGGATTTTAACAAGCATTTACAGGTTCTTTGGGGCGTCTCCTAATGCCTCAAAATTAAATGTATTTCCTGAGGTGAAGCGATCTGATGTCATCAATTCTGTTCGCAAATCCATAACATTTTCAAATATCCGGAACACTATGGTTATAAATATTACTGTTATAACGAATGATTTTGATCTGTCCGTTTTAATGGCTAACACAATGGCGAAATTGTATATTAAAAGTAAAATACAATTAAAAATGGATTCACTTAAAAGTGCCACAGACTTTCTTTCCAATCGTACATCTGAGTTGAAAAGTGAGTTCGAAATATTAAAATCAGAATTAACTAATTTTTCCAGTCAGATAGAGCTAGTAAACCCTGCTGTACTTGAGGCACAGAAAATACATCTACGTGACCTTCGCATTCGATTATTAGATACAAGGCAAATTGTTTTAGAGGCAAATGATAGGCGAGCAACACTACAATCACTTCAAAAATATGGCAATCTGGATGCTCTGATCAAAAAAGCAAATGACTTTCGTTTGAGTCGTGCCATTGTTCAATATCGAAACAAAAAGATATCTCTCCAACGTCTTAATTTAGATGTTGATCGCTTCATGATCGAGATTGATGCAGAAGTAGAGCGAAAGCATAAACAACTTTTGGCCTTGGAAGAATCTGCGACCGCCCTTGAAAGTCAGATTGAGCTGCAATCTCATGAACTTGATAATCTTCAACAACTTGAACGCGAGACAGACGCCGCTCGTATTCTCTATGATAGCTTTTTCACGCGTCTACATGAAATGAATGTTCAAATGGGGCTTGAGTCGGCAGATGGCCGCTTTTTCTCAAATGCAATAAAAAACGAAATACCCACTAACAAAAAAAGTCAAATGCTATATCTTGCTGCTGTCATCGGATTTATAATTGGAGCTAGTATTGTATTATTTTGGGAATGGCGCTTCTCTGGCTATCGATCAATAAACGAATTAAATGAAGACATAAATCAAAGTGTTCTAGCTTCACTGCCCCTTATTCCAGTAGAGAATAGAAAAACAATTATCTCTTATCTCAAGAATAAGCCTAATTCAGTTTTTTCTGAAGCCGTACGAAATCTGCGCACATCCATTCTCATGCTAAATAAAGGTCAAGCTCCACAAATAATTATGCTAACGTCTTCTGTTCCCAAAGAGGGCAAAACATTACTTACTTTTGCTCTTGCAAAGAGCATGGCAGGCCTTGGAAAACGCATTCTTTTAATTGAAGCCGATATTCGTAGGCAAATATATTCAGTCAATTTTAATAGGGAAAAAACAATTAATCTGATCGATGTCTTGACGGGAGACATTAATTTCAAGGATATAAACCCCTTTGTTGAAGAATTGGGATTTGATATCCTAACGTCGTCGAAAAGTGATATAAATGCTGCTGATCTTTTTGCATCTCAAAATTATTCAAACCTTATCGCTGAGCTGCGAAAACATTATGATTATATACTAATTGACACACCCCCTGTTTTGTCTGTTCCGGACGCACGAATTATTGGTGCAAATAGTGATGCAAACATATACATTGTTGAGTGGAACAAAACGACCCAAGCACAGGTTGTTCAAGGTTTTGATATGTTTTCAAGCATAGGTGTCGATATAACTGGGTTTGTTTTGAATCAAATCAATCCATATAAAATAAAGAATTATGGTTATATAAGCCCATATGGATACAACGCATACGGATCTGAATACTATGAAAGTTAAATGCAATATCAGAGGGATTTGGGTAATGTTAGTTAGCTTTTACGGCAATAGAATAAAACACAATCATATATGTAATTTATCCATACTTAACCTAGAAAGGGGGAGTATAAAAAAATTATTCTTGGCCTTTATCTTAATGATTTTAACTGGTTGTGATTTTGCGTACCAGTCGCTCTCAGTTCGCGAAGACTCCAGTAAGAATATCCGAATCGTTCATCTGACACTGGAAACAGTTTTGGAAGCTAATAAATCGTCATATAAACCTCAGAAGTGGCCAGATGTTTTTTCTTCTATTGAAGAATCTAGACTTGTGGAACAAAATAAATTTATTGCTAAACAAACTGTGCTTGAACCCCAACGGCTCAGTGGTGTGATTGAATGGCGTCTGCCTCCGTCATCTCAATCTCAACCTTATCTTATTGGAGTAGGTGACGTCATAATATTTAGCACCCCAATTGCTCATGGCCTTATCAACGCTCTTGATGGATTAATTGTACCCAAAAATATTCGTCAAGGATACACAGTTCAGGGTGATGGAGTAGTTTCCATCCCAGACATTGGGCGTGTTGTAATTGGAGGCCTCACACTTGAGGAAGCAGAAGATGCTTTTTACCGACAGCTCGTTGAGGTAGGAATAGCTCCTTCATTCAGTATTGAAATTTCTGAATTTAATTCTCAGAAAGTCTTTGTAAGTGGTAACGTAGTTTCTCCAGGAATAGAGCCAATTGCGATGCAACCACTTTACCTTGACCAGGTTATATATCGAAGGGGAGGTATTAATATTGGCGATGCTTCTTATGTGATTATTCGGTTATATAGAAATGGTTCTATATATCAAATTTCTGGTCCAGAGCTGCATAACCATAATGGTGCGAATAGAATACTTCTAAAAGATGGTGATAGGGTCGTGGTAGATATGACTGATGAATATGAAAATGCGATTGGCCTAAGACAACAGGCAAGAGCTAATATGTTGCGAGAGCTTGAAATGGAGACTGAAGCCAAGTCAAATCAGGCCGAAAGTATTCTCTCTAGACTTGAGTATGGATCTATTCGTAGAGAATATGTCTACCTAATTGGGGAAGTGCAACTGCAATCTCGTTTTACACTTCCTTTTGAAAATCAAGCTTTTCTTGCGGATGCACTTTTAGAAAGTGGTGGTGGAGTATTGTCTTTTTCGGGTAACCCTAAACAGATCTATGTGCTTAGGGGTGCCTCTGATACAAAAAACTTTGAATCAATTACAGCTTATCATTTAGATGTGACAAACGCAGCCAACTTCCTACTTGCAACACGCCTTGAACTACGACCCAAGGATGTAATTTTTGTTGGAACGCAACCCATCACAAATTGGAATCGCATCATTAGTCAAATTATACCTTCACTTGGGCTATCAAATTTAAACGTACCTTTTACTAAATAATACCTTTTTGATAAGAAATTCTTTGAAGAGTAAAATGTATTTTTAAGAATTCATTTATAATGTGATTGCATTTGATTTAGTGCATTTGTGATTATTTACTAAAAAATATTTTTATTTTAGTAGATATATAAGCTTACCAAGACAACTCCATAAATCTGACTTATTTTGTTTAAATCTTTTATAATATTTTTAATAATTAAAATTTTTGACTTTTGATTTTATATTTAAATTTCAAGGTGTGTATACTTAAGTATAGATAAATACACATATTAAGATTTTATATCTTCATATTTGATATCAACTATACTTTCACTACTAGAAAAGTAATAATTTAATATGATAATTAATTAATAGCACGAATATAATTTCAACAAGTGTGTTCAATAATTTATGTTGAGAATTATTATATTTTTTTAAAGCTCCATACAGATGGATCTCATGCGGTAGCTGTTTAAAATCAAGAAATTATGAAAAACCACAATAAATTAAAAATATTTCCGTGAACTAAAAATCCCAACAAATCATGTAAGTTTCTATATTGAGAGTTAATTCAAAAACAAATGCGAACTTGATTGGTTATTTTTATATCAAATGATGTGAAAGATTTAGACAAAAATATCGATGGTGTTATTTTGTTTTCTATATGTTTGACAAGTTTCTTTCACCTATGTGGCTGTGAATTTTGAGTAATATTTCTATAAGTGAGTAAAAGATGAAAAGTTTTATTTTTGCCTAGAATGTTTTACATGATAAAACGATTTTTTAACATCCAACTTATAAAGAGTTTTGTCGGTGTATCGACACAATATTTTTTAGGTATTCTGCTGCTATTTGTTATGAACATTGTATTGGCGCGAACCATGAGTGTATCAGATTTTGGAATATTTGGATTTGTCCTTTCGTTGTCGACAGTGCTATCGATTCCTGTTTCGGGTGGGTTGTCGATGTTTTTAACCAGAGAAGTCGCTGGATATACGCAGACGCGCAACTGGTCAGCCTATCGTGGTCTTCTGTTGGTTGCTTGTTGGTGGGTAATTTTAGCTAGCTTTATTTGTGGGCTGGCCTTACTTAGCTTGACTGTGATTATAGAGGGAGTTCCTGTTCATCTCTATCTCATTGCTTTTGCTTTTGTACCAATAATGGGACTCAACACGATCCGTAGCGGCATTTTAAAAGGTTTGGGTCATCCAATTCTTGCTGACGGACCAACCATGGTTTTGCAGCCAATGCTATTAATCATTGCTTATCTATTGCTGGCGTATCTTGGGCTGACTTCCGCCATTAATGCGCTTTTGTTTTATTTTGTTGTTTTCTTTATAGTATTTGGAATGGCCTCAGTAATGCTGTTTCTTGTTCAGCCTTCTTCTGTATACGCTACAAAGTCTGATATGTCAGACAAACCACTATGGTTCCGGGCTTTGCTTCCTTTTATGTTGATGAACGCAACAACACTCCTTAGCACACAGACTGCAATTTTAATCGCAGGATTCATGGGGAAAGATGAAGTAGTTGCATATATCAGAGTTGCAGAACGTGGGGCAATGGTTAGCATCTTACCGTTTCACGTTTTAACGGCAATTATTAGTCCACAAATAGTTACTGCAATCAGGTCTGGTGATATTATACAGCTTAGGGATATTGTGCGGAGATCCTCACAGTTGATATTTTTTACATCGCTTCCACTAGTAATAATAATTTTGTTATTTGGAGAACAAATCATTAATCTACTATTTGGCAATAAATATGGTGAAAATTCTTACTTACCAATCGTGATAGTGTCTGTAACTCAAGTTTTTTCTGGGGTATTTGGTCTAACTGGCTTACTATTGACAATGGGAGGAAAGGAACGAAAAATTTTAATTTCACAGATTTTGGCATTAGGCATTAATTTATTACTTTGTATTCTACTTATTGGTCCCTATGGTGCAGTCGGAGCATCCATAGGGATTTCAGCTGGGCTTCTTGTATCTACTACTATCAATGTGTTATTAATAAAGCGCTATTTTGGTTTTATTCCTGGTATATTTTTGCGTAAGTCTTTTGAGTTTTGAGCGTAATATGCTGTTATATTTTTTAAATATGCAAAAGCTAAAAGTTTTGTTCGTAACAGGACTTTCTAAGATTAATAACTTCAGTAGAGTATTTCTAAAAATTACTACAATGGGCTGGACTGAAAGTAGATTAATTATTTGTGATGATCGACTTTGCTAAAATTAGGTCAAAATCACCAAAATTCTCTACCTAAACTTATTAGGAAGTCTGTTTCATTTGGTGAATTTCTTTCCGATATTGCAATGTTTGATGTGATCAAAGTGGATGAGGGGGGGCAGTGCTATGCTGTCATAGCTGCGCGATCAAACGCTCGCTGGTGGTTAATCCCATTGGGGAATTCTCGAGCAGCGGTGGCAGGATTTGGAATGCTTCAACCTATATCGCTTTGGGCAAAGCTTGCGAAGCTAATGGCACTAATTATCACTAAGTACGCTCCGCACTATTCTTTTGGTATAGGTATTTTGCGTTTATCTGATTTACCTCATCTGGGTGAGGCATTTTATGGGCGTATAGCATCCATGGCTTTTTTTACTGGAACCGATGGTCCACATCGTAAGACAACAATCCAGCTTATGGACAATGATGGTGCAATTCTGGGCTACTGCAAAATGTCTCGCAAATCACATATTCGCCCATATCTTCGTAATGAAGCAGATATGCTTTCCCATGTTGCGAATTTGGAGTTACGTTCTGCTAACATACCCAATGTACTCGAATTTCGTGATGATGCTTCGATTACATTCCTTGTAACTAACAGTCTAAAGACAGAGCAATCTAAAATTAAGAAAAGGCTTGGTCGAGAGCATTTGTTTTTTCTACACGAAATATCAGTAAAAACGGCTGATATTGGTGCTACCCAAGTGTTCAAAGCTCTTTCAGATTGGACACTGGAGTTTCAGAGCCGCCTATCGGTGGATTGGGTGCGACGCTTTCAGGAGGGGTGTGCTATTCTGAGATGCCAGCACACTTCAATTCCGGTATCACTAGCGCATGGTGATTTTACACCTTGGAACACATATTTGCAGTCTAAACGGCTCTATGTGTTTGACTGGGAATATGCTCACTATGGTTATCCGCAAGGCTATGACCATCTTCACTTCATTCTGGCAACTGCGGGAACTGATTTAGCAATGGCACCTAAAATCGTTCGATACGCCATCCAAGATCTAGCACATACATGGTTTGCTGGCGATCATTGCATGGCAAGAAATTCTGCATTGCTGTCAATTATGCTACATGCGGCTTTCTATTTTGAGCGTTCTGCAGATTCTGGCGAAGTCTGTCCTAGTTTTGAGGATGTAGATATGCGGGCTGCACTAATCGACATACTTTTGATTGATGGTGAGAATTCATGATTTTGAGGCCCAGGATAGGAGTGTTGTTTTGATATCTAACTCAGCTTCCGATATTTCTCAATTCATTATTATTAAAGGAATACATAGATCTACGACTCATTGTTGCTCATAATGCCTCGAGGCAGGAAGATTGCCTTGAAATGGAAATATTATTCAATGAACGTATACCTGATGGAGAAGTTCACTTAAGAGGTGAGGCTTTATGTAAGCAAGTCTCTGACATTCAGGATATGGGCCATTCGCATCTTTTGCACAGCACCTTTTCTATCAGTTGCTTTCAATCTTGCATGCAGTGAGAGTTTTGTTTTCTAAAGCATGACTAGCGAAGAAAAAATTTAACATAAGTAGGTCAATAATGAGAATAATTCATATAGTTCATGGCAAAGCTAACCCAAGTGGTCACAATGGCATTTCTCGTGTAGTTTATCATCTTAACAGAAATGAACGCAAACTTGGGGTAAACAGTGAAATCTGGGCTGTGGTTGATAATGTTGACAAACATTTTACTTTCAAGCGAGATAAATATGTCAGCGTTGAATGTTTCCCTCGTGTAAGGATACCCTTTGGTAGTAACGATATCATTGATCGTTTATTTGCAGAAAGTGGGAGTATAGATCTAGTACATTTCCACATGATTTGGTTCTTTGACAAAAATATTATTGCACGTGCTCTTTCTAGTGCAGATATTCCATTTATTATTACCACACATGGTACATATTCAAAACCACACGCGATGACTGGTAAGCGGCGTGTGGCACGATTATTATACGAGAGGGCTTATCTTAATGCTGCTACTGAGATTCATGCGATCACTGAAGACGAAGTGGAAAAGTTGAAACATTATGGTTACAATGGTGCTACATTCATTGCACCTAATGGGATAGCGTTAGAGGAAGTTCCTATCGTGCGTCAAAGCGATATGTTTTTAGAGCAAAAAAAGCCAAGTATGAGACGATTTATATGGATCGGTCAATTAAGAGATGATAAAAATTTAGTCTCGCTGTTTCATGCAGTCAAGATGCTATCAGAGGATAACCGTGACAAACTTAAAATTTTCATATTTGGCCCAGACTATAATAACAATGAAAAAAAATACAAAGCGATTGTAACAGAACTTGGTGTTGTTGATAATTTTCAATTTATGGGGCCAATATACAATAAGGATAAGTATAACGCGCTTGAGAGTGCTGATGTGCATATCCTACCTTCGATATCAGAAGTTTTTTCTCTGGCTATGTTAGATGCAATGGCCTGTGCCAAACCTTGTCTTGTAACTAAAGGATGTGGCTACGAGCCTTGGCAGAAAGATAATTTCTATTTGTCTTTTGATCCTGTACCCAAAGGTATCGCTGAGGCAATAGAGAAAATGTTATCCCTGAATTCAGACTGGAATAAGATGGGGCAAAATGCCCGCTCTGTGATCGAACGAGATCTGAATTGGACTAAAATAGCACATTGTATGATAGAAAATTATACTCGGATCTTGAAAAAATGAGTTGGACTAAGGATCATGCTATGGCGATAACTGCTGCTTTTGAGAGCCTCAACACTGCAGGTATCGACTGGCTTGTTCTGCGCAATCACCAAGGTCTTCCTCATATTAATCGATCAAAAGATGTCGATATTGGCATTGAAAAGTTAAATTTCCATCGAGTTGAAAAGCTAATTTCAGATGCTGTTCGGTTTGAAGGGTTTGATCATATGATGATTGAAGATTTTCACTATATTCGTTGTTTAACATTTTTTAGTATAAAAGGATCAATGACAAAGTCGCTCAAGATTGATCTGATCGACGGTTTCCCATTTCGCGGCGCGCATGTCTTTAGCTTCCGGCAACTCTATGCAAATGCGCAACTTGATGGTGAGTTTATGATACCAAATGAAATTGATGATGCAGTCATGCTTTGGTGTAAACCACTGGTTACAGGTGGTATTGTTAAATCAAGTTATTTGCCCGAAATTAAATTTGCTGCTAAAAATGAACCATGCAAGTTTAAAGTTGTACTAAATAGTATTCTAACCCCCTTTTGGGCTGATTGGTCAAGATCTAAGATTTTGTCTGATGATATCGAAAACATGATTGATATGAAGACTGATCTTAGAAAATCGGTATGGTGTAGGGCCTTTCGTAATAAGCCGTTCTTTACACTATTAAATACCATCCAACATGTAATCATAGAGCTTTCACGTCGCATGAAGCGTAATGACGCAACATTTTTTGCGGTTGTAGGCCCTGACGGTGTGGGCAAAACAACTTTTGTTAATGAATTATTACAAAACCTTGCAGACTTGCAGGTCAAAGATAAAAATAATATTATAGTACAGCATTTTCGGCCCCATATTATGCCAAATATTAATAAGCTTCTAACCGGTCAATCTGAAATTATTTCTGACTTTAATAATCCACACAGTGCTGAACCTGCAAATTCATTAAGTTCGCTTTTAAGGATAACCTACTACTGGCTGGATTACCATTTTGGGTATTGGTTGAAGTTGCGTTCTCAAATGATCCGGGGAAAAACTATTATTTTTGATCGATATTTCTACGATTTTATTGTAGACCCTAAGCGGTCACGATTATCACTTCCCAATTGGCTACCACGTTTATATCTTTCAATGACGCCACAACCTGATTTAGTTTTTTTCCTTGATACAACTGCCGATAAAATTTTCACACGTAAGCAAGAATTGCACCCAATTGAAATTGAAAGGCAGTTGGCAGTTTACAGAAAACTTGTTGCTAAAGATCCTACTCGGTTCGTTCGATTAGATGCGAACCAAACAATCGAAGAAATAGTTAGATTAGCATCACGCGAGGTTGTGTCTAGATTGTATAGACCAATTTAAAAACAATCATGAAACAGCCTTATCTAAGTCAACCGTGGCAATTAAGTTGGAGAGAATTTTACCCGTTATTATGTTTGATCTTTCTTTCTACAGCGCCAGCAATTTTACTAGGTGAAGGAGATCGCAATCTTGGACTGATTGTTTTGATGTTAGTATCACCGTTATTCATGTTTATTTATTTTGTTCGTTCGAATGTTTCATTTGAGTCTTTGTTACTTATGGGGTTTGTATTTTCAATTATTTTTTTCCAACTTCAATTTAACATTAACATTAGGTGGAGCACAATTTTTTATACTTTGATGTTTTCAATGCTTTTTATCTGTTATGATAGATGGCTGAGCTCTGGATACCTTAGCATAATAACATTTTCGAATTTAATATATTTCTTAATTATTGCTTATACAGCAGTTTTATTAATTCAACAGTTTTGTGTTATTTTTGGTTTCCCAATCTTTAATTTGAGTAACTATGATCCAAATACACCTTGGAAGTTAAACGCGCTTTCACCAGAGCCATCTCACTCTGCACGTATCGTTGGCTTGTTAATGATAACATATGTAATCGTAACTCGTCTTGTGATTAAGATCGGCAAAGAGGTTAGAATATCGCATCATAAACTTGCACTAGTTTGGTGCTCTTTTTTTTGGACAATGATTACAATGGTGAGCGCTACATCGGTGATAATGATCGTTCTTGTTGTTTTAGCCTATGCTGTAAAAGTACAATTTCGCAATTATTTAATTGCAATTGTGATGTTATGTATTTCATTATTTCTTATGCCTGAGATATTAATTGAAAGATCGTTTGGTATCTTATCAGCAATATCTTCGTTGGATTATGAGACAGTTCTCAATTCCGATCATAGCGCGGGTGTGCGTTTAGCGCCAATATTAATTTTATTGGATAAAGTTGAGATATTTTCATTTAAGGGCCTCTTTGGCCATGGAATTGATAGTGTAAGTTTTTTTATGTCTAAATATATATGGGGTGTACCCAAAGACTTTTCAGGTGGTGGTATGTTTAGCGTGTGGTACGAATATGGGTTTATCTCATTTATTCTATTTATATTATTTACGCTTAAGGCTACTGATGCGATCACTTCATTAGTAAACTTTCTGGTCTGGGTTATTATGATTTTTATTGGTGGTATTAATACGCAGATGCTTTGGTTGACGGTTTTTTTGCTCTATACTTTAAAGTTTTATAGCAATAGTTCACGATTTAGTATTTAATAAAAATGATTTTTATTGCTGTCTTGAGAAAAGATCAAATTGAAAGTTAAGCGGATTATCGTATCTGCCTATGGTTGTGAGCCAGGTAAGGGTTCTGAACAAGGTGTTGGGTGGAATTGGGTTTTGCAACTTGCAAAGCTCACTGAAGTTGTTGTTATTACCCGATTGAATAATCGTAAAGCTATTGAGGCCAATCTTCCCAAAAAATTTGTTGGCCGAATTATGTTTATCTATTATGACCTGCCTAACTTCATACTTAGACATAAACAAAAACAACGTGGATTATATTTTTATTACTTGCTTTGGCAGTGGGGTGCTTACAAACTTGCTCGAGCCGAAATTAAGAAAAGACCAGTGTCATTAGCTATGCACCTAACTTTTGGTAGCATCTGGTTGCCAACATTCATGCATCGCCTTCCAGTTCCTTTTATTTGGGGACCACTCGGGGGTGGTGAGGCAGTGCCATTTGCGTTGATTGCTAGTTTGCCGTTTAAGGACCGTTTTATACAGTACATTAGATACTTTTTAATGGCTAGTCTGCGTTTTAATCCTCTGATAATTGGTTTAGCTAATCGATCCGAGATAATTATTACGCGCACAGAGGATACCGAACGAATTATACCAGAATATTTGAGGTTTAAGACGCGAACAATTCTTGAAACGGCTGCAGAGGAAAATTGGTTTGATAGCCCTAAAATTCAACAAAAGGTAATCAATACAGAAACTATAAAAGCGATTTACACGGGCCGTCTTGTGGCATTCAAAAATCTTGAATTGGCCATTCGTGCTGTTGCAAGTGCACGTGCTCGTGGATTTGATATCAAATTTTTGATTGTTGGTGAGGGCTCGGTAAAAAAATCCCTTTGTAAATTAGCAGCTGAAATGGGCATCAGTGATTATGTGAATTTTGTAGGTCACCAAACCCAGAAAAATGTTTTTAAGTTATTGTCAGAAAGTGATGTATACCTTTTCCCAAGTTTGCGTGAGGGCGGTACATGGTCTCTGATGGAAGCGATGGCTGTGGGTCTTCCATCCATTTGTGTGCAAACCTCAGGCATGGCAGTTATTACTACGCCAAGATGCGCTCATATGATTAAACTGGCTACCTCAAAAGAAATGATTGAAACGTATACACAAGCATTGTGTGATCTTGCAGAAGATAGGGAAGCGCGACAGCAAATGGGTGCAAACGCACGCGCTAGGCTAGAATGTGAATTTCGGTGGAGCCAAAAAGCGATATTCATGGCATCCATATTTGAAGAAATATAAAGCGACTTTTAATGATTGTTTTTTGCCATCTATTAAATGATAGCTCAGGCAGCCCCAGAGTATTACGATCAACCTTGCAGGCATGTGATGGTTATACGGATAGGTTGCTTTATATTGGTTCGCAGGGGCGTGGTGTACTAGAAGAAGCTTGTGTGCCAACTCGCAGATATTGGTATCACCGAAGTAAATTCCGAATTATAACACTTTTTAACTATCTAGCCAGCCAAGTTTTTTTATATCGATCTTTATCACGAGCTAAGGATATACCTACCGATGCAACTGTATTCGTTAATACATTGCTACCCTTTGGAGCTATGCTGTGGGGTTGGCGTAGCGGGCGAGAGGTAATAGTGCACATACATGAAGTCTCTATTTCTCCTAAACTGCTACGTTATTGCTTGATTGGATGTGCCTCTTACTTTGCTGATAAATTGTTGTATGTGTCACAAGATCACCTTGCTCGACTTCCAATATTTGGCCCACCTGCAGAGATAATCTTTAATCCGGTTGACCCAATATTGAAAGCAAGAGCAGAGAAAGTGTTATATTCTCCACGAAAATCAGGTGCTTTCGAAGTTATTATGCTTGCCTCCTTAAGGGGTTACAAAGGAATAGAAGAATTTATAGCCTTGGCGCGGGCTTTACGCAAACGTGATGACATACATTTCACTTTGGTCTTGAATGCAGACCCAGATGAGATTGTAGCATTTAATGATTTGAACCCTCCTAATGATAATTTAACGGTTCATTCACGAACTAATAACCCAAGCATTTTTTACGTCCGGGCGGACTTACTTGTAAACCTGTCTCGAACTGACCAATGGATTGAGACCTTTGGCCTTACTATAGTAGAAGCTATGACCTTTGGGGTGCCTGTGATTGTCCCCCCTGTTGGTGGCCCCGCAGAAATTGTTTCGCATGGTGTACAGGGATATTGCATCGATTCTCGTGACAGTTCAATTGTTGAAGCTGCAATCCTTGAGCTGGCTGATAATCAAGATAGGGCAATTTCAATGTCAGAAAACGCACGTATACACGCGCGCAAATTTAGCTTTGATATTTATGCTCGAAAATTGCGTAGTTATTTGCTGAGTTATAAGTAATATCAATTGGATATTAAACTATACTAATGCTCCCATATATCACCCCTTCAATAGTGATATTATATTATTAATACATGGGATTAATGATATGAATAAATTTAACTATGCAAATTTTTTTAAACCAATAATTTATATTTTCCAGGATAAAAGAACTGAATTAGTTTCAATTCCTGATCCTGAAGGCGAACAAAAAATTGGATACTTTGGTCTCATTTTAAATAAATTACTGAGTGCTAATAAAGTTCAAAAAATAAAAAACGTTAGACTTCAAAAAATAGAACCAATGGTTAATAATTCAAAAATTGCGATTCTGGGAACGGTTGGCATTCCTTGCAGTTATGGCGGTTTTGAGACTGTAGCTGAGAATCTTGTTCATTATCATTTTGATAAAAATCATTGTTCCAAACTAACCGTCTGGTGCTCCAAAAAAAACCGTGCAGACTGCCCTCACAGTTTTAAAAGTGCAAATTTACGTTATGTTGATTTACATGCAAACGGTTGTCAAAGTATCCTTTATGATATGGTTAGCCTTTGGCAAGCAATCCGAACTGGTCATGACCGTATTCTGCTTTTGGGGGTTTCAGGTGCTCTCATGTTGCCATTAGTCCGAGTATTTAGCCGAGCTCGCATATTCACCAATATTGGTGGTATCGAGTGGAAGCGAAGGAAATGGGGGAAATTAGCTCGAGTTGTCTTGCGCGCATCGGAATGGGCTGCGGTACGTTTTTCCCATGAGTTGATCTCAGACAATCAAGGAATCTCTAAATATATTCATAAAACTTATGGAATTGATTGCAATCTCATTACTTATGGAGGTGATCATGCAGTTAATCCTAACATACATTCGGATAACATACATAATGAAGTTTACCCTAACCTACCTGAGAGATTTGCGCTGGCGCTTTGTAGGATTGAGCCAGAGAATAACATTCATATTATTCTTGAGGCATTTGAAGGGTGTGACTTACCTCTGGTCTTTGTGGGAAACTGGGATAGTAGTGTTTATGGCAAAGAATTGAGGATACGATACGGCAACTCTTCGAATCTTTACTTACTTGATTCAATATATGAGGCTACAATTCTATTCGCTTTACGGAATCGGGCTTCGATATATATTCATGGTCATTCAGTTGGAGGTACCAATCCATCACTAGTTGAGATGATGCATTTTGGCATCCCAGTTCTGGCATATGACTGTGAATTCAACCATTATAGTACTGAATCTAAGGCGCTCTATTTTGATAGCTCTGCAAAGCTTGTGGAACTCTTAAATAATCTTGACGCAAACAAGATATCACTTACTGGTAATGATATGCTTAAGATTGCACAACGTCAGTATATTTGGGATGAAATCGGAAAGTCTTATTTTGAGCTTATAAATCAAATACAAGTCGATACTAAAGTATACACTTTCGAGGATAAGCAATCACTAGAAATGTTACCTAAGATTTGCATAAAAAAATAACTTGCGAAAAGAGTTAAAATAGTTTGAGTGTAGTGATCATTACGTAGTTATTTCAAAGATCAAAATTGGTAAAGTTTATTCGTAAGCATTTTTGCGTTTAATTGAGTAAAAGTCCTCTTTACTAAATATACTCATTTAAATGAAAATATATAAATCTAGTTGCGCTCCAAAGCATTGATTTTAATTTTTTTTATTATTGTATCTATAGGTTTGACTAAGAAATGCTTTTTTATATATGATGATATATAGACTTAAGTATATGTGAATATACTTTTGCGCATTAGAGTTATCAAAATCTTTAGTATATTTAATTTTATAAGTTAGTTTATAAATTATTGGATAGCGTTTATTTAACCAATTTATAAAATAATATATTAGCATAAAGACTGAAAAATGTTGTTCAAAAATGTAGATAAAAGTTGGTTTTTGGCGCAGTTAAAACCAAATTGTGGTAAAATTGCAGCAATTAACCTCAATCGTCAGGGTTATCAAACATTTTTACCATTAAAAGACGAGACCCAGCATCTTAAAGGAAAATTTATTAATGTGACACGGCCACTTTTTCCTGGTTACATTTTTGTCGCGATTGATCCTAATCAGAATCATTGGCATAGAATCAATTCTACTTACGGCATCTCGCGACTTGTAAGTTTTAATAATATGCCTGCCAAGGTTCCTAATGGATTGGTTTCTCTAATCATTTCACGTTGTGATAACCAGGCCAAATTATTACCACGCAAGATCTTGGAGCCTGGAGAAAAGGTAATTCTGAAAAAGGGTCCATTTGTAAATTTTGTGGCTGAGGTCGAAATGATTGGAGCAGATCAACGCGTTTGGCTCTTAATTGATTTCATGGGTGATCAGACACGGGTTTTGGTTAGTACAGATCAAATTTGAAATATAGATATGTAATTTATGTCTGAGGGCCATTATAAAATTCGTCGTTTAGTAATAAGTTTTGTTATAATAATTATATTTATCTTGATCTTGATCATTACCTTCTTATCTTTGTTACCATGGCAAGCATTGGGGTTACTTAGCATTTCTGGCATGGATAAAATTTACCACGTAGCTGCATTTTCTTGTCTTGCATTCCCTCTGCCCCTTGTGCGACCAAGATTAATAAAATGGGTTCTTCTGGGCGTCATAGTTTTTGGTGGTTTCATTGAATTAATCCAGCAATTTTTTGGTCGTGAGGCATCATTGTTAGATTTTATAGCAAATGGAATTGGCGCAATTATTGGAGTTACATTTGCGCGCCTAATTGGGTTTTGGGCTTTTGGGTCTGATAACTTTAACATTGCAAATAATGAGCCAATTAAAGATGATTAAATGACACACGATAACGAATTAAGTTTTGAAGTTTATACTATTCATCAATCAAATTTTCATAAAATTAATTAAAACTTATTTTAATGCGAATTTTTATAGTTTCATCAGAAACCAAAGCTTATTCCCTAAATGCTGTATCTTTCATCTTTGCAACGGGTTGCCAGAAGTATTCAAGAATTGTGCGCTCACCTCGAATGATATCAACTT